>Ga0172382_10000045_pt1 | contig 185090 bp, 190 predicted proteins | sample Leawel138RmetaG_FD_122245 | JGI IMG/M metagenome (GOLD analysis project Ga0172382, IMG submission 122245) | Leachate microbial communities from a municipal landfill in Southern Ontario, Canada - Leachate well 138R metaG | ecosystem: Engineered > Solid waste > Landfill > Unclassified | place... | reverse complement strand
GTGGCCAGGAAGATCAGCGCCAGGCCCGCCGCGTCCAGGGCGTCGGCCAGCGGGTCGGCCTCCTCCGGCGGGCAGTCGACGACGATCACCCCGTCGATCCCGGCCTCGGCCGCGGCCCGGGCGAAGGCCGAAAAGCCCATGCTGACGATGAGGTTGAGGTAGCCCATCAGGATCAGCGGAGTGTCCTGGTCGCCGCGCCGGAAGTCGGCGGCGAGCTCGAACACGCCCCTCAGCGTCATGCCGGCCGCCAGCGCCCGCTGGGCGGCCTTCTGGATCGGCGGACCTTCGGCGACCGGATCGGAGAACGGAAAGCCCAGCTCGATCAGGTCGGCGCCGGCCGCCGGCAGACCCTTCACGATCTCGCGGCTGGTCGCCGGGTCCGGGTCGCCCGCCATCACATAGGCCACGAAGGCCGAACGGCCTTCCGCCTTCAGCGCCGCGAAGCGGGCCTCGATCCGCTCTCTGCTCAAATCTGCCGTCCCAGATGCGCGGCCACCGTCGCCACGTCCTTGTCGCCGCGGCCGGACAGGTTCACGACCACGATGCCGTCCTTACCGACCTCGGCGCAGACCTCCGGCAGCCTGGCGAGCGCGTGCGAGGACTCGATCGCCGGCAGGATGCCCTCGAGCTCGGCCAGCAGCTGGAAGGCGGCCAGCGCCTCGTCGTCGGTGGCCGTCAGGTATTTGGCCCGGCCGGCTTCGTGCAGGAAGGCGTGCTCGGGTCCGATGCCGGGATAGTCGAGCCCCGCCGAGATCGAGTGGGCCTCGGTGATCTGCCCCTCGGCGTCCTGCAAGAGGTAGGTCATGTTGCCGTGCAGGACGCCCGGGCGACCGCCGTTGATGGCCGCGGCGTGCCGGTTGGTGTCAACGCCCTCGCCCGCCGCCTCGACCCCGAAGATCCGCACGTCGTCGTTCAGGAAGGGATAGAATAGGCCGATGGCGTTGGAGCCGCCGCCCACGCAGGCGACCACCGCGTCCGGCAGCCGGCCTTCGGCGGCCAGGCACTGCTCGCGCACCTCTTCGCCGATCACCTTCTGGAAGTCGCGAACCATCACCGGATAGGGGTGCGGCCCGGCCGCCGAGCCGATCAGGTAGTAGGTGTCGTGGACGTTGGTGACCCAGTCGCGCAGGGCCTCGTTCATGGCGTCCTTGAGGGTCGCCGAGCCGGCATGCACCGGCCGCACCTCGGCGCCCAGCAGGTTCATGCGGAAGACGTTGGGCTTCTGCCGCTCGACGTCCACCGCGCCCATGTAGATGACGCACTGCAGGCCGAAGCGGGCGCAGACGGTGGCGGTGGCCACGCCGTGCTGACCCGCGCCGGTCTCGGCGATGATCCGCGTCTTGCCCATCCGCATGGCCAGGAGAATCTGGCCGAGGCAGTTGTTGATCTTGTGCGAGCCGGTGTGGTTCAGCTCCTCGCGCTTCAGGTAGACGCGCGCGCCGAAGCGCTCCGACAGCCGCTCGGCGAAATAGAGCGGCGAGGGCCGGCCCGCATACTGCCGCAGCAGCCCGTCGAGCTGCGCCTGGAAGCCCTCATCCGCCTTGGCCGCGGCGTAGGCGGCCTCCAGGTCGTGGACCAGCGGCATCAGGGTTTCGGGCATGTAGCGCCCGCCGAAGCGGCCGAAGCGGCCGGCCGCGTCGGGATAAGCCGTGTAGTCGTTGGGTTTGGCGGGGGCGTTCAAGGGAATCAGAGCTTGCGGACGGCGTCGAGGAACGCGGCGATCAAAGCCGGGTCCTTTAGTCCGGGCCCGCGCTCCACGCCAGTGGAAACGTCCGCGATGGGCGCGCCGGACAGGCGTACGGCGTCGGCGACGTTCCACGGATCGAGCCCGCCGGCCAGGAACCAGGGGCGCGAAAAGCGGCGGCCGGTCAGCAGCGACCAGTCGAAGGACGACCCGTGGCCGCCCGGCCGGTCGGAGGTCTTCGGCGGCTTGGCGTCGAACATCAGGTGGTCGGCGACGCCCTCGTAGGCCGCCGCCGCGTCGAGGTCGGCGGCCTCGGCCACCGGCAGCGCCTTGATCACGCCTGCACCTGCACGGCCGGCGACCTCGCGCACCCGGGCGGGGCTCTCCTTGCCGTGCAGCTGGATGAAGTCGGGATCGAGCCCGGCGCGGATCTCTTCCAACAGCGCATCGTCCGGATCGACCGTCAGGGCGACGATCTTCGCCCGGCCGCGGACCGGTTCGGCGAGGCGCGCAGCGTCGGCGATGCGCACCGCCCGCGGCGAGGCCGGGAAGAAGACCAATCCGAGGTATTCGGCGCCGCCGTCCAGCGCCGCGCGCACCGCCTCGGGCGTGGAGACCCCGCAGATCTTGGCTTGGACGCGCCCTGGCATGGGCGTGGATTAGGCCGCGCGCCCCCTCCGCCGCAAGAGGCGGGGCCGATTTGGGCATCGCCGGAACATCGCCCCGCGGCGCGGGTTGTCCGCCCGAACCCCCTCGGAGACCACGTGATGAACCACTCGATGCAGAACGGCGCCCTCGGCCGGCTGGCAGCCGGCGCGGCGCTCGGCTTCTTCGCCGGCCTGGCCGTGCCGCACGCGCGCAAGGCGGTGATGCAGGCGCCCTCGGTGATGGCCGGCGACTGGGTCGACGCCCTGACCGCCGAGCACCGGCTGGTGGAGGGCCTGTTCGACAAGCTGCTGCAGACCGACGATTCCCAGGCCGCCAAGCGCGAGGCGCTGCTGGCCAAGATCGCCTACGCCCTCTCCAAGCACGCCATCGAGGAGGAAAACGTCATCTACCCGGCGCTGATGGAAGCCGCGCGGGCGGACACCTCGCGCCACCTCACCGAGGACCACGCCAAGATCAAGACCTTCATCTACGACCTGCGGCGGCTGTCGGCGGCCGATCCGAAGTGGCTGGTCCGGGCCCGCGAGTTCGACGCCGAGCTGCGCCGTCACATGCGCGAGGAGGAGGACGAGGTCTTCCCCCACTTCCGCAACACCCTCTCGCCCGAGGACAACGCCCGCCTGACCAAGATGATGAACTGGGAAGGCTTCAAGGTGGCCTGAGGCCGCCCCCGTCATCCCGCAAAGCCGCACGTCTGGGGTCCTGGCTCTCGATCTGGCCGGCGACGGATTCGGGCGGTCGCGGGGGAGGAAGACTAGACCGGCCTGCCCTCCTGCTGGGCCTTCAGGAGGTCGCGGATCTCGGTCAGCAGGGCGTCGGTGTGCGTGAGACCGGCCTGGGCCTCCGCCTCGGCCTGCTTGTCCTGCTCGCGGCGGATGAAGTTGATCAGCTTGACCAGCATGAACACCGCCCAGGCCACGATCAGGAACTGGATCACGGTGTTGAGGAAGGCGCCGTACTGGATCGACACCAGCTCGACGGCGGGCGTGGCCGGATCCTCCTCGCGCAGCACCCATTGGTAGCGCGAGAAGTCGACGCCGCCGGCCAGGTAGCCGATGGTCGGCATCAGCACCTGGTCCACCAGGCTCTTGACGATGTTGTTGAAGGCCGCGCCGATGATGACCCCGACGGCGAGGTCGATGACGTTGCCGCGGGCGATGAACTCGCGGAACTCCGAGACGATGCTCATCGCGGGCGACCCGCTATTCGTCGCCGGCGTTCAGCCGCTCGCGCAGTTCCTTGCCGCTCTTGAAGAAGGGCACGTGCTTGGCGCGCACTTCGACGGGCTCGCCGGTGCGCGGGTTGCGGCCCGAACGGGCGTCGCGCGAGCGCACGGACAGGGCCCCGAAGCCGCGCAGCTCGACCCGACCGCCCGCTTCCAGGGCCTGGATCATCCGCTCCAGGATCACGCCCACCACCCGCTCGATGTCGCGCTGGGTGAGGTGCGGATTCTCTTCGGCGAGACGGGCGATCAGCTCGGACTTGATCACACGGGGACCTTTCCAATTGAGCGCCGCGACCATGGCCAACTCGCCCGCCGGTTTCAAGCGATGAAGACGGCTAACGGGACCTTACGGCTCAGCTCGGGGAGCGCGTGCGCGAAATAGCGGCGTTCCGGCCGCAACGCCACCGCCTGCGCAAAAGAAAACGGCGGGCCGTCGCCGGCCCGCCGTCTCTATCGCCCAAGGGGCAAGGCGTGCGCCTTACTCCTTGCCGGCCTTCTCGCGCAGGGCCGCGCCCAGGATGTCGCCGAGCGAGGCGCCCGAGTCGGACGAGCCGAACTGCTCGATGGCTTCCTTCTCCTCGGCCATCTCCAGGGCCTTGATCGACAGCGACACCCGGCGGGCGGCCTTGTCGACGTTGGTCACCTGGGCGTCCACGCGGTCGCCGACGGCGAAGCGTTCCGGACGCTGATCGGCCCGGTCGCGCGACAGGTCCGACTTGCGGATGAAGGCCGTCATCGGGGCGGCTTCGTCGCCGAAGCGGACCTCGATGCCGCCGGAAGTGACCTCGGTGACGGTGACCGTCACGGTCTGGCCCTTGCGGAAGCTGTCACCCTGCATCGGGTCGCCGGCCAGCTGCTTGATGCCCAGCGAGATGCGTTCCTTCTCGACGTCGACATCGAGCACCTTGGCCTGGACCACGTCGCCCTTGTTGTAGCGGGCGATCGCTTCTTCACCCGGCGCCGACCAGTCGAGGTCGGACAGGTGGACCATGCCGTCGATGTCGTTCTCGAGGCCGATGAACAGGCCGAACTCGGTGGCGTTCTTGACCTCGCCCTCGACGGTCGAGCCGATCGGATGAGCCTCGAGGAAAGCTTCCCAGGGGTTGGCCATCGCCTGCTTCAGGCCGAGGCTGACGCGGCGCTTGGACGGATCGACGTCCAGCACGACCACTTCCACTTCCTGCGAAGTGGAGACGATCTTGCCCGGATGGACGTTCTTCTTGGTCCAGGACATCTCGGAGACGTGCACCAGGCCCTCGACCCCCGGCTCCAGCTCCACGAAGGCGCCGTAGTCGGTGATGTTGGTGATGCGGCCGGTGAACTTGGCGCCGACCGGGTACTTGGCTTCCACGCCGTCCCAGGGATCCGACTGCAGCTGCTTCATGCCCAGGCTGATGCGCTGGGTCTCGGGGTTGATCTTGACGATCTGCACCTTGACCGTGTCGCCCACCGCCAGGACCTGGCTCGGGTGGTTGACGCGCTTCCAGCTCATGTCGGTGACGTGCAGCAGGCCGTCGATGCCGCCCAGGTCCACGAAGGCGCCGTAGTCGGTGATGTTCTTGACCACGCCTTCGCGGATCTCGCCTTCCTGCAGCTGGCTGACCAGCTCGGTGCGCTGCTCGGCGCGGGCCTCTTCCAGGATGGCCCGGCGGGAGACGACGATGTTGCCGCGCGGGCGGTCCATCTTGAGGATGGCGAACGGTTGCTCGCGGCCCATCAGCGGACCGACGTCGCGCACCGGACGGATGTCGACCTGGCTGCCCGGCAGGAAGGCCGAGGCGCCGCCCAGGTCGACGGTGAAGCCGCCCTTCACGCGGCCGACGATGGCGCCCGTCACCGGCTCGTTGCGCTCGTAGACGCCTTCCAGGCGCGTCCAGGCTTCCTCGCGGCGGGCCTTCTCGCGGCTGATCACCGCCTCGCCCATCGCGTTCTCGACCCGCTCGAGGAAGACCTCGACGGTGTCGCCCGCCTTGATCGGCGCCTTGCCTTCGTCGAGGCCGAATTCCTTCAGCGACACGCGGCCTTCGGTCTTCAGGCCCACGTCGATGATGGCGAAGTCCTTCTCGACGGCCACGACCTTGCCCTCGACCACCGAGCCTTCCATGAAATCGCGCCCGCCCAGGGACTGGTCGAGCAGCGCGGCGAAGTCGTCGCGCGAGGGGTTGAGGCTCATATCGTCAGCCATGCTGTTTCATCTTCTCCAATGACGGCGCGGCCGGCGTCGCAATGCAGGCGCACGGCGCTTGGCGTCGTTCGTTGCTTTCAGGTTTCGAACCGAAGGCGCGGATCCCCGCGCGGGTGAGTTCGCCCGCAGCCGTCCAGAGGGAAGGGCGCGATGGGATTGTCGGCCTAGGGAGTCCCCAGGCGGACGCGCGCCGCCTCGACGATGCGGCGGGCCGCATCGGCGGCCTCGTCTATAGTCATTTCGGAGGTATCCAGCAAGACGGCGTCCTCGGCCGGCCGCATCGGGGCGGCCTCGCGGGCCCCGTCGCGTTCGTCGCGGCGGCGGATGTCGGCCAGCACGTCCTCGAAGGCCGCCGGCTCGCCCTGCCCCTCGAGCTGTCGCCGGCGCCGCTCGGCCCGCACCTCCGGCGCAGCGGTGACGTAGATCTTGGCCGGGGCCCACGGGGCGATGACCGTGCCCATGTCACGCCCGTCCAGCACCGCGCCTTCCGGCCGGCGCGCGAAGGCCTGCTGCAGCTCGAGGAGGGCGGCGCGCACCTTGGGATGCACGGCGACGCGGCTGGCCGCCTCCCCGGCCGCGCGAGTGCGAAAGGCGGGATCGTCCAGGTCCTCGGCGGAGAGTTCGCGGGCCACCGCCGCCGCGGCCGCCTCGTCGTCCAGATCGCCGCCCTTCTGCATCAGCCGGACCCCGACCGCGCGGTACAAGAGTCCGGTGTCGAGCACCGGCAGGGCGTAGGCCGCGCCGAGCCGGCTGGCGATGGTTCCCTTGCCCGAAGCCGCGGGCCCGTCGACGGTGATCACCAGGCCCTTGGGGCGGGCGTGCGGCATGCCAGGAACGCGGCTCCGAACAGCTTGCGAAATGTCAGGCGAGGTTTGGTTTTGACAGCGCTTCGGGTTGGTGGCAAGGGAGCCCGCTTCGTCTTCCACGACCGTCTCTTTAAAGAGGATCGCCCTTGGCCATTCCCGAGCTGGGCTCCAAGCAAATCTGCCCGAATTGCCAAGCCAAGTTCTATGACCTGAACCGGCGTCCGGCGGTCTGTCCGAAATGTCAGACCGACTTCGACCCGGACGAGGCCATCCGCACCCGCCGCGTCCGCGTGCGCGCCGTCGCGCCCGAACCGATCGACGACGAGGAACGCGAAGATCAGGTCGAGGCGAAGGCCGCCGAGGACGAGGAAGAGGAAGAGGACGTCGGCGCGCCCGAACTCGACGAAGCCGTCGACGAGCCAGTGCTGTCCACCGACGACGACGACGAGGACGGCGAGCCGGCGGGCGTGGGCCCGGCCTCCGAGGACGACCTCGCGGAATTCACCGACGACGAGGATGCCGAGGACGACGACGTGCCCTTCCTGGAGGAAGAGGACGACGACTTCGACGATTCCGAGATCGACGGCCTGCCCGACGACGGCGACGAAGACGTCTGATCGGGGTGCGACGATCAGGAGCCTCACAAGGGCTCTTGATCGGGCGCGGGGCTTTGACTAGGTTCCGCGCCTCTCCGGGGGGCGACCCACGGAGACCCAGAGACCTCTGGGGCTATAGCTCAGTTGGTAGAGCGCTTGAATGGCATTCAAGAGGTCAGCGGTTCGACTCCGCTTAGCTCCACCATGAAGGCCCGCCGGTGACGCCGGCGGGCCTTCTCCTTTCCGGCCTCATAGCGGACAGGGAAGGCGCCGCGAAACCGCGCCGGCGCGCCGCTTGTTGTCCCTCGGGGGCCGAGCGGAGGGAGCGGGATGACCACCTACAAGGTCGGATACCTGATCGGCAGCCTGGCCAAGGGCTCGATCAACCGAAAGCTGGCCAAGGCGCTGATTCGTCTCGCGCCCGAGAGCCTGCAGTTCACCGAGATCCCGTTCGGAGACCTGCCGCTCTACAGCTGGGACTACGACGAGGACTATCCGCCGGTCGCTCAGGCCTTCAAGGCGGCCATCCGGGCCTCGGACGCCATCCTGTTCGTCACCCCGGAGTACAACCGCTCGATCCCCGGCGCCCTGAAGAACGCCATCGACTGGGCCAGTCGCCCCTACGGGACCAACGCCTTCGCCCGCAAGCCGTCGGCGGTGATCGGCGCCTCGATCGGCGCCATCGGCACCGCCGTCGCCCAGCAGAGCCTGCGCAGCGTGCTGAGCTTCTGCAACGCGCCGCAGATGAACGCGCCGGAGGCCTACATCCAGTTCACTCCCGGCCTGATCACCGACGACGGCGAGGTGACGGTCGCCTCCACCGAGGCCTTCCTGCGCGACTACATGGAGGCCTTCCACACCTTCATCGCCCACGTGCTCGCCGTACTTCCGAGGGAGGAAGGCTAGCGCCCTCACGGCCGGCTCCAGGCGAGGCAGCCGGCCGGCAGGCCCGCGCCTGACACCAGCAGCGCGCCGTGGCGGTAGAGACGCCAGCGGTCCCCGGGAGCCACCGCGACGGCGACCACCCCGAAGCCCTCGTCGGCCCACACCAGCCGCGCTTCTGCGTCCGCCAGCGCCTGCATCGCCTGGGCGGGGTCCAGCCCGTTGCGGAAGACGACAGTGGCGACGTCGGCGCCGGGTGCGGGTCGCAGGGCCCAGGCGCCGGCGGCGACCGAGGCGATCGCCAGCAGCGCCAGCGTCCGTCCGCCGACCGCCGCCCGCGGCGGACCGCGCCGCAGGAATGCCCAGCCGAGCGCCAGGGGCGCCAGGCCGAAGGCGGCGAGCCAGCCGAGATCCCAGACGAGCGGGTCGTCCACGTCCATACGAATCCGGTGAATGCCCAGCAGCCAGTGGGAAAGGACCGCGTCCAGCAGGTGCCAGAGCCCGAAGCCAAGCAGAAGGGCGCCGGCGAGCCGGGCGCCGCCGAGCGCCTCACTGCGGCGCATGGCTCGCCAAAGCCCCCAGAGCGCCAGGCCCGCCACCAGGTACATCAGCGCGTGAAAGTAGCCGTCCCAAAGAAGCTGCAGGCGCAGGTCGGCCATGCCCGGGGCGAGGCTGAGCAGGTGATGCCACTGCAGGATCTGGTGCAGCAGGATTCCGTCGAAGAAGCCGCCGAGCGCAACGCCCAGCAGCACCGCCCATCGCATCGCCGCCGATCCCATCGGAAAGCTCCTGTTTGGCCATCAACGACAGGCGGCGGCGATCCGTTGCGGGCCTTCGCAGAGCATTGAAACCGGAGCCGTCGCACCCCACCTATGCATCAACCGGCGGGCTTCGCCGAAATCGGGTGGCCTGCCGGGGAGTCGCTTCAAGCGAGGACTCTGGAACAGGCATGAACCGGTCGATCGTCTTCGACAGTCCCTTTCTGCTCGGCTTCGAGCACACCCGGGCGCTCATCGAGCGCGCCGCCAAGGCGGCCGCCGAGAGCTATCCCCCGTACAACGTCGAAGCACGCGGCGACGGCGGCCTTCGGATCACCCTGGCGGTGGCGGGTTTCTCGCCCGAGCAGCTGCAGGTGACCGTGGAGGATCGCCAGCTCACCATCTCGGGCAAGAAGGACACGAGCGGGCGGCCGGAGGAGGCCTACCTGCACCGCGGCATCGCGGCCAGGGGCTTCATCCGCAGTTTCGTGCTGGCGGACGGCATGGAGGTGGAAGGCGCGCTCCTGGAGCACGGCCTGCTCCACATCGACCTGATCCGTCCCGAGCCGGAGAAGAAGGTGAAGCAAATACCCATCAAGACGGCCGGCTGAACCCGGCGGCTGTCGCAAGCGTTGAGATTTCGGAGGTGGTCCTGATGACACCCGTTCTGACGACTGAAGCTTTCGCGGCGCTGGGCGCGCCCGACCTGGTCTACGTCCGCCCGATCAAGGCGGCGGAGATAATCGCCAGCGTTCCGGCCGCGCAGATTCGCGGCTTCGAGCTGGATCCCGAGCAGACCCTCTACGCCGTCCACCGCGCGGACGGAGAGCGCCTGGCCGTGCTGACCGACAAGGAATCGGCGATGGCCGCGGCCCTGGCGCACGAACTCGCACCGGTGTCGGTCCACTGACCTAGAAGGACCGCCTGCTCCCACAGAACCCTCGCCCCCGGCGAGGGTTCCCGACACTCCAAGCCCTCCCGGCCCCCTCCGGGAGGGCTTCGTCGTTTCTGCCGCAAGCCACGCCATTGACCTCGACCGCGACGCCGCGCATGAGGGTTCAAAAAATGGACCTAAGAGGGGGGGACCGGGTCGTGGCTAGTGAAGGCGCCGCCCTGCGCGGACTTGCGGCGATCGCCGCCATCGCAACCATCGGCGGGGCGGCCTCGGACGCCGCGGCGGAAGAGGCCCTGCCGGTCGCGCCCGGCGGCCCTGCACCCGTGACGGCCTCCGGCGATGGTGGGGCGGTCTACGCCCCGGCCTTCTTCGCCCCCTACAATCCGGTCACCGCCGCCGACATGGTGACCCGCGTGCCGGGCTTTGAGCTGCGCGACGGGGACGAGCGCCGCGGCTTCGGCGGCACGGCCGGCAACCTGTTGATCAACGGCGAGCGGCCGAGTTCCAAGACCGTCCCCTCCGAGCTGCTGAAGCGCATCCCGGCGGCCAACGTCGTGCAAGTCGAGGTGCTGTCGGGAACCAGCGCGGCGGCCGACGTGCGCGGCCAGTCGCAACTGGTCAACGTGGTGCTGAAGGAGACCGCCGGCGACGGGGCGGAAACCACCTATGTGCTGGGGCTGCGGCACATCCAGTACGCCAACCGGGTCGGCTGGACGGCGCAGGCTTCGCGGACCATGCGCCTGTCCCCCACGGCGATGCTGGCCGTCGACCTGCAGGCCCCCAACACGCTCGGCCGCGGCGAGATGTTCGAGACCCTGTTCGCCGGCGACGGCGCCATCACCGGCACGCGGTTCCAGGTCGGCAAGGCGAACAACAAGACCCTGCAGGGCTCGGCCCACCTCGGCTGGCGTCCGACCGACGTCGACACCATCAACATCAACCTGCTCTACGCGCCCAACTGGAACGGCTCGAAGTCGGCCCAGCTGGAGGCCGACCGGATCGGCCTGCTGCGGAGCGCCCTCGACGGGCTGACCGACTACTCCAACAACTACAAGGTCGAGGTCGGGGCCGACTGGGAGCACCGCTTCGCCGACACCCTGACCGTCAAGCTGATCGGCCTCTTCTCCAACACCAGCGTCGACCAGTTCGACCGCTTCGACATCTTCAACGCCCCGGCCACGCGGCTGGTCCGCACCCAGGAGCGCTCGACCCTGAGCGGCGAGCGGATCGGCCGGGTGCAGGTCAAGTGGACCGTGTCCGAGGCCCACACCCTCGAGTTCGGCGGCGAGGGCGCGTTCAACTTCCGGGACACCAGCCTGGACATCGTCAACCAGTTCGCGGGCCAGCCGCCGGCCCCGGTTCCGCTGGCGGTCTCGGACGCCCGCGTCGAGGAGGTCCGCGGCGAGGTGTTCGCCACAGACATCTGGACGGTGACGCCGAAGCTGTCGGTGGAGGCCGGGGCCCGCTTCGAGACCTCGCGCATCACCCAGAGCGGCGACCAGGCCAAGGAGCGGCAGTTCAGCTACCTGAAGCCGCAGTTCTCGGCGACCTACGTGCACGATGCGGCCAACACCTTCCGGGCCAGCCTGATCCGCGACGTCGCCCAGCTGGACTTCGCCGAGTTCTCCAGCGCGGTGGACTTTCTGAACACCTCCACCATCCAGGGCAACCCGGACCTGGTGCCCGAGAAGGCCTGGAAATCGCGCATCGAGTGGGAACACCGGTTCGGCGGCCGCGCGGCGATGACCCTGGCGGCCTTTTACGACAAGGTCGAGGACGTCCACGACCTGGTGGTGATCAACGGCCTGGACGCCTACGGCAACATCGGCGACGGCACGCGCGTCGGCGCCGAGGTCAGCGCCACCCTGCCCCTGGCGCCCATCGGCGTGCCCAACGCCGAACTGCGGGTCAGCGGCATCTGGCAGGAGACCAAGGTCACCGACCCGATCACCGGTGAGGAGCGCTCCTTCTCCGTGCCGGTCGAACGGCAGGGAACGGCCTCGGGCTCGGCGACGCTGAACGGCGGCAACAAGGACTGGGCCTACCTCGTCACCTATCGCCACAACCTGCCGGCCTGGTCGTCGTCGTTCGGAGCCTCGCTGTTCCAGTGGGCCGGACGGGCCGAGTACCGGCGAGCCGAAACGATCGAATACGTCCGCCCCAAGCCGCGGCTGGACCTCTACGTCGAGACCACCGCGATCGCGCCGGTCACCATCCGGCTCTACCTGAACAACGTGACCGTCTCCTCGGAAGAGCGCACCCGCACCTTCTACGTGGGCGACCGCAGCACCGGGCAGATCCAGCGGCTGGAGTGGCGGCGAAACGTCGGCGGGCCGGAAGGCTCGCGCACGGCCGGCTTCACGGTGTCGGGCCGGTTCTGACCCCGGCGGCGCTTGCTCCCCGCTTCCGGGCCGCCGACAATGGCCCGGCAGCACGAGGGAGCGTCCGATGACGCACAGGATCTGCAGGACCCCGTTCGCCAGCGTCTATCCGGCCTATGTGGCCAAGGCCGAGAAGAAGGGCCGCACGCGGGCCGAGGTGGACGAGATCATCCTCTGGCTGACCGGCTACGGGCGCGCGAGGTTCGAGGAACAGCTCGCCCGCAAGGCCGATTTCGAGACCTTCTTCGCCGAGGCGCCCGCGCTCAACCCGGCGCGGACCGAGATCAAGGGCGTGGTCTGCGGCGTGCGCGTCGAGACGATCGAGGACCCGCTGATGCGGGAGATTCGCTACCTCGACAAGCTGATCGACGAGCTCGCCAAGGGCAAGGCGATGGAGAAGATCCTGCGCAGCCCGAAACCGGCCGCGGCGGTCGGCGCCGTCTAGGCCGCGCTCGGCCGGGCCTCCTGCACCAGCAGGGCGTGGATGGCGTCGGCGCTGCGCGCCTTGCGCAGGTGCTCGCGCAGCTCGGCCTGGCGAAGCAGGCGCGAGACGCGGGCCAGCGCCCGAAGGTGTTCTGCGCCCGCGTTGGGCGGGGCGAACAGGGCGAAGATGAGGTCCACCGGCTGGTCGTCGATGGCCTCGAACTCCACCGGCTGCTCGAGGCGGACGAAGACCCCGCGCATCCGCTCCACGCCCTCGAGCCGGGCGTGCGGGGCGGCGACCCCGTAGCCCACGCCGGTGGAGCCGGCCTGCTCGCGCTCGACCAGAGCTTCGAAGACCTCGCCGGCGTCCAGGCCGAAGTTGCGGGCCGCGAGGTCGGCCACGCGCGACAGGGCCTGCCGCTTGTCAGCCGCCTTCACCCGGATCGCGATCGCGTTCCGGTCCAGGATGTCGCCGATCTGCAAACTCATGCCTTGCCCAGTCCAGCCGCCCAAATCGACGGCGGAACGCGCGGCGAGCTCACGAGTTCGCAGCACCTTCTGCCGCTCCGCTCCCGTCGCCGTTCACGGATTTCGCGCGTTCGGGATCGATCCAGCCGATATTCCCGTCGGGCCGGCGATATACCACGGACAAACCGCCGTGCGCGGCGTTCCTGAACACGATTGTGGGAGAATCCGTCAAGTCCAACTCGGCGGCCGCCATCGAAACGGTCAGAGTCCGGATCGGCCGTTCCATCTCGGCGATGACCACCGGTTCGGCCGGACCGGTGATCTCGTCCTCCTCCTCCTCCTCGTCGTCCTCGGCGCCGATGTCCGGATTGGCGGTCTGGAGCACGAAGTAGGCGGCCGTCTCGGCCTGCTTGGCCTGCGCCTGGACGTGATGATCCTTGAGCCGGCGCTTGTAGCGGCGGATGCGCCGCTCCATCCGCTGACGCGCGGCATCGAAGGCCGCGTGGGCGTCTCCCCCCACCCCCTGAGTCTGCAGGTGCGCCCCCGAAGCCAGGGTCACGGCGCAATCGACCTTGAAGGCGTGGCCCTCGCGGCTGACCACCACGTCGGCGCCGCCTCCTCTCTCGAAATACCTCCCAATGCTTGCGGAAAGTTCGTCGGAGACCCGCGTACGCAGGGCATCCCCGACATCGACATGCTTGCCGGTGACAGAGACTTGCATGCTCAATGAACGCGCCCCGCCTGCTTAGGTGTCAAGCGGCGCCGAAAAGATGCAGCAGCTTCTGGACGGACAGCACGGCCGCCCCGGCCATCAGCACCAGGACCCCGGCGCTGGCCGCCGCCAGCAGGTAGCCGATCAGCGCCAGCACCCCGTCCCGCTGCACCAGCGAGAGCGACAGCACCCCGACCGCCGCGGCAGGCAGCATGTTGGCCCCGAAGATGGGCAGGATCAGGATCAGCGCCAGAAGGGTGCAGACGAGACCGATCAGCCGGTCGCCGACCGGGCCGAACAGAAAGGAGAGCCTCGGCCGCGAGAACCGCTCGGCGCGCTCGACCACCGGCAGCATGCGCCCGAAGGTCGCGGCGAGGGCCGAGCCCTTGATGCGGCGGCTCGCCACGCTCTTGGGGATCCAGGGCGCCTGCACCCCGATGGCGACCTGCGGGGCGAGCAGCACCAGGGGCGCGCCCAGCACCGTCGACGAGCCCGGCGGCAGCGGCAGCAGGTTCGGCGTCGAGAACAGAAACAGCACCGCCCCGAAGGCGCGACGACCGAACCTGCGCACGATCTGGCCGACGGTGATCTCGGCGTTCGGATCGGCGCACAACTCGCGCAAGATCGCCGAGATGGAGGCGGTCCTGTCCGTCTGGGGCTCGACCATCGGTACTCGACTCGTCCGGCCGCCTGGCGGCCCAAATGCGCGGGCGGAGTTGCATCGCGCGGCTCGTTCGTCTAAGGCCCCGCCATGGCTCGTCAAGCGACCAAGCGCACGATTAAGACCAACACGCCTCGGGGCGTGGGGGTTTGTGCGCGCGCCTAGGCGCTCCACCCCACCGACCCCGCCGGCAGGACGGGGTCGCTTCCGAAAGTCGAACCCGCCTCCGGCCACCCGCCGCAAGGAGACGTGTTCGAATGCTTCAATCCACCAGACCCCAGGCCGCGCAGAAGGCGGCGAACGTCGCCATCGTAGGCGCCACCGGCGCCGTCGGCGTCGAACTGGTCGGCTGCCTGGAACGGCGCGGCTTTCCCGTCGCCTCGCTCCGCCTGCTGGCATCCGAGCGATCGGCCGGCCGCCGCCTCGGCGAGCATGTGGTCGAGGCGGTCTCGATCGACGCTTTCGACGGCGTCGACCTGGCCTTCTTCTCCGCCGGCGCGAGCGTCAGCCGCACCTACGCGCCGGTCGCGGCGGCCAACGGCGCGCTGGTGGTCGACAACTCGTCGGCCTTCCGAATGGACCCGGCGATCCCGCTGGTGGTGCCGGAGGTGAACGGCGAGGCGCTGCCCGCCGGGCCCGGCATCGTCGCCAACCCCAACTGCGTGACCGCCGTCTCGCTGATGGCCCTGGGTCCGCTGCGCGCGCTGGGCGCGATCACGCGGGTGATCGGCGCCACCTACCAGGCCGCCTCCGGGGCGGGCGCTGCGGCGATGGAGGAGCTGACCGCCGCCACCGCAGCTCACCTCGCGGGCGAGCCCTTCACGCCCAAGGTCCTGCCCCATCCCTACGCCTTCAACCTGTTCAGCCACAACGCCGCGGTGGACCCCGACACGGGCTACAACGGCGAGGAGGAAAAGGTGATGGCCGAGCACCGCAAGATCCTCGGCCAGCCGGACCTTCGGATCAGCTTCACCTGCATCCGCGTGCCGGTGCTGCGCGCCCACTCCATGGCCCTCACCGTCGAGTTCGACCGGCCAGTCTCGCCCGAGGCCGCGCGCGAGATCCTGCAGGCTGCGCCGGGCGTGCGGGTGGTCGACGACCGGGCCGAAAACCGCTTCCCGATGCCGCTGGAGGCCTCCGGCGAGGAAGACGTGCTGGTCGGCCGCATCCGCAGCGATCTCAGCGATCCCGAGGGGCGGACGCTGGCGCTGTTCCTCTCCGGGGACCAGCTGCTGCGGGGCGCCGCGCTCAACGCGGTGCTGATCGCCGAGCGCCTCTGGCGCTGACCGGTTTCCTCTCCCGCTCCCCCGGGAGAGGCGAAGGGGGCGGCCGGCCCCGCGCGCGATTGGAACCCTGCACTGGGTCTTCGGCCGCCCTCTTCGAGCCAAGTGAAGGCGACAGGCAGGCCTTCGGCCAGCCAGTCACCGCCGCGGCCAGGTGACGGGTTGCGCGCAGCGCCACCTGTCACCTCTCTGGGAGATCAGACCCCTTCCTTCATCATCCGCCGACGCTCGACGGAGGAGGGGATACGCATCGCTTCGCGATACTTGGCGACCGTGCGGCGGGCGATATCGATGCCGGAGGCCTTGAGGATTACGACGATGCGGTCGTCGGAATGGACCTCGGCGCCCGTCTTCTCGGACTCGATCAGCTGCTTGATCTTGTGGCGCACGGCCTCGGCCGAATGGGCCTCGCCGTCGCCGGTCGAGGCGATCGCCGAGGTGAAGAAGAACTTCAGCTCGAACAGGCCGCGCGCCGTGGCCATGTACTTGTTCGAGGTCACCCGGCTGACCGTGGACTCGTGCATGCCGATGGCGTCGGCGACGGTCTTCAGATTCAGCGGGCGCAGGTGCTCGACGCCGAAGGCCATGAAGCCGTCCTGCTGGCGCACGATCTCGGAAGCCACCTTGAGGATGGTCTTGGCCCGCTGGTCGAGGCTCTTCACCAGCCAGTTGGCGCTGGCCAGGCAGTCTGAGACGAAGACCTTCTCCTGGTCGGAGCGTGCGGCGGCGGATACGCGGGCATGATAGCGCTGGTCGACCAGCAGCCGGGGCAGGGTCTCGGTGTTGAGCTCCACGTGCCAGAGACCGCCGGGACCCTCGCGCACGAAGACGTCTGGCGCCACCGGCTGCACCGGCTCGGAGCCGAAGGCCGCGCCGGGCCGTGGCGTCAGCGCCCGGACCTCGGCGATCATCTCCCGCAGGTCGTCGTCGTCGACCCCGCAGACGCGCCGCAGAGCCGCCAGGTCGCGGCGGGCGAGCAGGTCGAGGTTGGCCAGCAGAGCGGCCATGGCCGGGTCGTAGCGGTTGCGGTCCTTGAGCTGCAGCGCCAGGCACTCGGCGACGCTGCGCGCGAACACGCCCACCGGCTCGAAGCCCTGCAGCACGGACAGCACGCCTTCCAGGAACTCCAGGCTGCAGCCCAGCCGCTGGGCGACCTCGGAAAGGTCGGCGCGCAGGTAGCCGCCCTCGTCGACCGCGTCGATCAGCACCGTGGCGGCGGCGTTCTCGGCCGGCGAAAGGCTCGCGATGGCGAGCTGATCGTGCAGGTGTTCGGCGAGTGTCTTCTCGCGGGTGAGGGCGCTTTCCAGGCCCTCCAGGTCGAGCTCGCCGCCACGTCCGGCCCGCGACCAGTCGACGGAGCCGCCGGCGTCGGCCGCCTCGGGGGCGTCGCCCGTAGCCCGCTCGCCGGGCGAGGCCTCGTCGGGCGTGACGTCCAGGTCGGCCGCAGCGACCGCGTCGCCGGCCGCTTCGGGGTCGACCCGCTCGTCCGGGGCGTCGCCCTCGCCGCGCTGGGGCTCGTCCTCGCGCTCGTCGCGCTGAAGCAGCGGATTGCGCTCCAGCTCGGCCTCGACATAGGCCTCGAGCTCCAGGTTGGAGAGCTGCAGCAGCTTGATCGCCTGCTGCAGCTGGGGCGTGATGACCAGCCCCTGCCCCTGCCGGACCTCGAGACGCGCGCTGAGCGCCAAAGCCTGCCCCCCTGCTGGCCCAAATCTTGCGTCAGCCTAGGGAGTCGTTTGCCACCGATTGGTTAAGATCGGCGGATCGGATTGCAGAGACCGCGCCTCAGACGGTCTCCGTCTCCTTCGGCGCCGACACGCGGCGGGGCCGTGCCTGGGCCTTAGGCTTGGGGAGCAGGCGGAACCTGGTCTGGCACCAGCCGAAATCGACGCCCACGTCGAGCAGGGCGTCGGAGCGGCCGCAGGGACAGGCGTATTCCATCACCGAGAACACCCGGTAGGTTTCGCCCGCCTGCAGCGGCACGGGCCGGCCGGTGGCGTGGTTCGGGGCCGCGTTGACGCAGAGCACCAGGTCGCCGGGGCCAATGGCGTCGCTCATAGCTCTCACCCACTGTGCGAGCCGGCGAGTCTAGGCCTTGTCGGGCGTTGGGCAACCGCCGTTTTGCGGCGCAGGTCGGGCTAGCTGAAGCTCTCGCCGAGGTAGACGCGGCGCACTTCGGGATCGTCGACGATCTCGTCGGGCGCGCCTTCGAACAGCACCTCGCCGGCGTGGATGATCGAGGCCCGGTCGATGATGTCGAGCGTCTCGCGCACGTTGTGGTCGGTGATCAGGATGCCGATGCCGCGGCCCTTCAGATAGGTGATCACCTCGCGGATGTCGGCGATGGCCAGCGGGTCGATGCCGGCGAACGGCTCGTCCAGCAGCATGAAGGACGGCTCGCTGGCCAGCGCCCGGGCGATCTCGACCCGCCGGCGCTCGCCCCCCGACAGCGACACCGCCGGCGCGCCGCGCAGATGTTCGATGCGCAGCTCCTCCAGGAGGGCGGTCACGGTCTCGCGGGCCCGAGTCTGGTTGCGCTCGCGCAGCTCGACCACGGCCATGACGTTCTGCTCGACGGTCATGCCGCGGAAGATCGACGTCTCCTGCGGCAGGTAGCCCAGCCCCATGCGCGCCCGCTGGTACATCGGCTGGCCGGTGATGTTCTCGCCATCCAGGTAGATGGCGCCGTAGTCGGCCGGGATCAGCCCGGTGATCATGTAGAAGCAGGTGGTCTTGCCGGCGCCGTTGGGGCCGAGCAGCCCGGCCACCTCCCCGCGCGCCAGCCGCAGAGAGACGCCCTTCACCACCGGCCGGCCCTTGAAGGACTTGCCGATGTTGTCGACCACCAGCCCGGCGTCGGCCAGGCCCGGCAGGGAGGGGAAGGTCTCCTGTTTCAACGGCGCCGCCCGCCCTCTACCTGCGCTGCGATTGCTGCTGTTTTTCCGGATAGAAGACGCCGCGCACCCGGCCGGGCTTGCCGCGGCCCTTCACGTTGGTGTGCATCTGCGCCTGACCGGTCGACACGTTGATCACCAGCCGGTCGCCGCGAAGCACGTTCTGGCCCTGGGCCGCGACCACGTCGCCGGTGACCGTGATGGTCTCGCTGGCCGCGTCGTAGACGGCGTTGCGTCCGCGCACGCGCTGTTCCGGGGTCACGTAGAACACCTCGCCGTCGGCCTCGATGCGGATCAGGTCGCCGCAGTTCACCGAGGCGGTGGAGCCTGTCCGGGTCGTGCTGGTCACCTGGAAGAATGTCTTCAGGACGTTGGCGCGCAGCCGGGCGTTGTCCTGCAGCGCCTCGGCCGAGCCCCGCCAGATCGACAGGCACTGGGTGTTCAGCACTTCGAGCTCGTCGGCGGTAATATCGACGGGCGCGTCCGAATTTCGGGCGAGCTGGGCGCTCGCCGGCCCGGCGAGCAGAGCGACCGCCGCCGCAGCCACGGCGAGAAGGTTCGGTTTCCGGAAGAGAATCATCTGCTGAAGCCTGGCCCCGCCTATTTCGATTGGATCCTGCCGCGCACGTCGCCGCGGAAGATCATGCGCTCGCCCTCGTCGTAGACGCCATAGGACTTCGCGTTCACCTCGCCAAGCGCGGTTCTACCAGCGATGTCGCCCTGACCCTGCAGTATTCCCGTCGCCGTATCGTAGACCGACGAAGCGGTGGCCACCGACAGGTCGGCGCCGTTGAGCTGTACGCCCCCATCCAGCGACAGCTTGCCGGCGCCCTCGTGCATCACTCCGCGGGTGGCCGACAGCCTGGTCGGGCGGGGGCTCTCCGAATCGATCAGCAGCGAGGGGCGCACGAGGTGGATGCGCTGGTAGTCCTGCTGGTCGCGGGTGGCGGAATCGGCGGTCAGCACGAAGGCGCGGCCCTTGTCGTCGCGGCCCACCAGCCGAAAGTTGACCAGCCGGATCGGCGTGTCCGTCGCGTCCGACGCCGCCGGCCCGCCGGCGATCGTCCCGTGGATCACGAAGCCGACCAGGGTGGCGAAGATGAGGCCCACCATCAGCGGCAGGACCACACGCAGGATGCGGATCACCCGCGAGCGGCGGCGCCAGCGCAGGAAGTCCGGCCGGCGGCTCGGCCCCTGTGCGGGATAGGAGACCGCGCTCATCGCCGCTAGCTGTGGGCGAAGATGTCGACGTCTTCCCAGCCCGCCACGTCCAGCAGCGCGCGATGGGGAAGGAATTCGAAGGCGGCCCTGGCCAGGGCGTCGCGGCCCTCGCGCACCAGCATCTCGTCCAGCCGCTCGCGCACCGCGTGAAGGTGCAGCACGTCGCAGGCGGCATAGGCCAGCTGGTCGGCCGACAGCTCCGCCGCGCCCCAGTCGGAGCTCTGCTGGGCCTTCGACAGGTCCACCCCGACCAGTTCCCTGACCACATCTTTCAAGCCGTGCCGGTCGGTGTAGGTGCGCGCCAGCTTGGAGGCGATCTTGGTGCAGTAGACCGGCGCGGTGACCACCTTCAGGTGCAGGTGGAACATGGCGATGTCGAAGCGCCCGAAGTGGAAGATCTTCAGGACGCCGGGATCGGTCAGCAGCCTCTTCAGGTTGGGCGCGTCGTAGTCCGGCCGGCGCAGCTTGACGATGTGCGCGTCCCCGTCGCCGGCCGAGAGCTGGACGACGCAGAGCGGATCGCGCCCCAGCCGAAGGCCCATGGTCTCGGAATCGACCGCAACCGCCGTCGCGCCTGCGAGCACGCCGTCGGGCAGGTCACCATCGTGCAGGAAATTGGCCACGCTCTAAGCTTCGCTCCGACCTTGTCACCCCCGAAGGGCTTCGAGGGTGGTGCCCAGGAGAGGACTCGAACCTCCACGGCTATTAACCACTGGTACCTGAAACCAGCGCGTCTACCAATTCCGCCACCTGGGCCCGGTCCGTCGGATCGGGAGGCGGCTACTTAGGGCGCCGGCCGGGGCGCGTCAACGGCGAGGTTCCTGCGTCCCCGCATTGCGGTGCAGGGCCGCATCGTCTATCGGGCGGGCGCGACGCGAAAGTCGCACTTTGAAGAGCGTTGGAAGAGCCATGCAGGATCTGGTCACCGTCGTCGGCGGCTCGGGCTTCATCGGCAGCCAGGTGGTCCGCGCCCTCGCCCGCAAGGGGCTGCGGCTGCGCATCGCCGTCCGTCGGCCGCATCTGGCGGGAGACCTGCGGGTGCACGGCGAGGTCGGGCAGATCGACCTGGTGCAGGCCAACATCCGCAATCCGGCCTCCCTCGCCGAGGCGATGGACGGGGCGGCCGCCTGCGTGAACCTGGTGGCGGTGGCCTACGAGCACGGCCGCCAGAAGTTCCAGTCGCTGCATGTGATGGGCGCGCGCAACGCCGCCGATGCCGCCCGCAAGGCTGGTGTGAGCCGCTTCGTGCAGGTCTCCGCCCTGGGCGCCGACGCCGATTCGCCGGCCAAGTTCGCCCGCACCAAGGCCGAGGGCGAGGCCGCCGCCCGCGAGATCTACCCCGACGCCGTGGTGGTCCGCCCCTCGGTGGTGTTCGGGCCCGAGGACAACTTCTTCAACCGGTTCGCCCAGATGGCGACCATTTCGCCGGTGCTGCCGCTGGTCGGCGGCGGCAAGACCCGCTTCCAGCCGGTGTTCGTGGGCGACGTGGCCCGGGCGGTCGCCGAAACGGTGGTCCGCACCGAGGTGGCCGGGCGCACCTACGAGCTGGGGGGCCCGGCGGTCTACACCTTCCGCGAGCTGATGGAGCTGATGCTGGCGGAGATCCAGCGCAAGCGCCTGCTGCTGCCGATCCCCTTCCCGGCCGCGGCCCTGCTGGGCGCGGTGGGCGACCTGGTCGCGGCCACGCCCGTGCCGCCGCCGATCACCTCCGACCAGGTCAAGCTGCTGAAGGCGGACAACGTGGTCTCGCCCGGCGCGCCGGGTCTGGCCGAGCTGGGGATCACCCCCACCACCCTCGAGGCGGTGATTCCGACCTACCTCTACCGCTACAGGCGCGGCGGCCAATACGCCGAACTGGCCCAGGTCGCCTGAGGCCTCAGCGCAGGCTGAGGCCGATCAGGCCCGCCGTTCCGACGACGATCCGCCACCAGCCGAACGGGGCCAGCCCCCGGCGGCTGACGAAGGCGACCATCGTCTTGATGACGATCAGCGCGAACACGAACGAGGCGACGAAGCCGACCGCGATGACGCCCGCCTGGTCGGCGCTGATGGCGTTGCGGTTCTCCCAGACGTCGAGGACGAAGACTCCCAGCATGGTGGGGATGGCCAAGAAGAAGGAGAATTCCGTGGCCGCCTCCTTGCGTACGCCCAGCAGGACGCCGCCGACGATGGTGGCGCCCGAGCGGGAGACGCCCGGGACCATCGAAAGCACCTGCATCATGCCGACCCCCAGCGAGGTCCGCAGCGGCAGCGCCATGGCGTCGTCGTGCTTCGGCGTCGGGGCGTAGCGGTCGATGAACAGCAGGCCGATCCCGCCGATGATCAGCGACCAGCAGATCACCCCAGGGCTTTCGAACAGCACCTGCTTGATGAAGTCGTGCAGCAGGAAGCCGAAGAACACCGCCGGGAGAAAGGCGATCAGGACGCTGAGGGCGAAACCGCGCGCCTTGGGGTCGGTGGGCAGCCGCAGCACCACGCTCCACAGCCGCTGGAAGTAGACCACCACGACGGCGAGGATGGCGCCGAGCTGGATCAGCACGCTGAAGGTGCCCCAGAAGCCGTTGGGCAGGCCCAGCGCCTCCTTGGTCAACAGCAGGTGGCCGGTGGAGGAGACCGGGATGAACTCGGTCAGGCCTTCGACCAGCCCGAGGATGATGGCGTAGACCCAATCCGGCAAACCGCCCTCCCGCGCAGAGCTCCGAAACGGCCTGTTTAGGTTAGTCGCCGGATTCGCACCGAATGCTTTCTGCGCCGCTGCGGCGACGCGCAGCGATTTCCCTCCCCAATGAAGGCGAGGGTTCGCTCTACCCTACGTCAGGGCCGACGTAGCGTGCGCGGGGGCGGATGAGGGCGCCGGTCTGGCCCTGTTCGATGGCGTGGGCGATCCAGCCGGCGCAGCGGGCGATGGCGAACAGGGCGAAGGGCGCGTCCTCGGGCAGGCCGAGGCTTTCGGACAGGGCCGTGAGGGCGAAGTCGACGTTGGGCGCAAGGCCGCTGGCCCGCTCCGCGACCCGGCGCAGGGCCTCGAACTCGGGCGGCGGATCGAAGCGGGCGAGCAACGCCGCAGCGCGCGGGTCCCCGTCCGGATAGAGCGGATGGCCGAAGCCGGGCAGGGCGCGCTCCTCGGCGAGACGGGCGGCGACGGCCGCCGCCGGGCCGGCGCGGCGGCATTCGTCGATCAGGTTGCGCAGCGCGGCCGGGGCCCCGCCATGCCGCGGGCCGGAGAGCGCCGACAGGCCCGCCAGGGCCGACGCGGCCAGCGAGGCGCCCGTGGAGGCCGCCACCCGCGCGGCGAAGGCGGAAGCGTTCAGTTCGTGGTCGGCCAGCAGCACCAGGGTGCGGCGGATGAGGTCCGCGCCGGGCCCGCCCGGCCCCAGACCCCAGGCCCGCGCCAGGCGGTTGTGGATCGCCCCCCCGCCGACCTCGCCCGCCACCGCGTCGGTCATCACGTCGAGCAGGGTGGCCGCCTCGACCGCCAGCGCCAGGGGGTTGCGCCCCAGCGCCGGCGGGTCGGACCCGGCCCGCCGGGCGAGCGCCAGGAAGGCGCGCGAGCGCATGTCCGGCCCCTCCGGCGGCGCCGGGCGGTCGGTGCGCTTCAACGCCGCGCCGTGCCCGCCCCGCAGCAGGCGGGCGACGCCCTCCAGCGTCTCGAACTCGGCGAGCTCGAGGGCGTCGCGGCCGCGGTAGTAGAGCCGCCCGCCAGAGACGGTCATGATCGCCGACGCCAGCACCGGCTCGCCCCAGGAGATGGCCCCCTCCGCCACCTCGGAAATCTTGCGGCTGCGCGACTTGCGCTGCTGCAGCGCAGCGATGTCGGCCGCCCGGTAGAGGCTGCGGCGCGGGTCGGTGGGATCGGGGCGCACCTGCACCCGGCCCCGGCTCACATAGGCGTAGAGGGTCTGCGGCCGCACCCCCAGCCGCATCCGCGCCTCCTCCGCCCCGATCCATTCCGCATGCGGCATATGTTGATCATATTGATCAAGATTGACGGTTACAAGTGCGACGCCGATGTTGCATCGCGAAACAGCGATGGGAGATCGTCATGTCCGATGGCCTTGAAGACGTCATCGCCGCCCACACCGTCCTGTCGGAAGTCGACGGCCGGGCCGGGCGGCTGATCATCCGCGGCTGGCCGGTGGAGCAGCTGGCCGGAACCACCCGCTACGAGGACGCCGCGCGACTGCTGTTCGAGGGCTTCTTCGACGACCTGCCCCCCGACCTTGCCGGCCCCCTGGGTGCGGCCCGCGCCGAGGTGTTCGCCGAGGTCGCCGCGCTCGACACCGGCCTCCTCGACCGCACGCCGATCGAGGCGATGCGCGCCCTGCTCGCGCGGCTCGGCGACGGCGACGATCTGGCCGCCGCTCTGCGGCTGACCGCGGCGCCGGCGGTGTTCACCGCCGCGGTGGTCCGCGCCCAGGCGGGCGAGGCGCCGGTGGCTCCGGACCCCGACCTCGGTCACGCCTCCGACATTCTGCGGATGCTGCGCGGACGGGCGGCCACGCCGGCCGAGGTGGCGGCGCTGGACACCTACCTAGTGACGGTGTCGGACCACGGCCTTAACGCCTCGACCTTCGCCGCGCGGGTGGTGGCCTCGACCCGCGCCGGGCTGACCTCGGCGGTGCTCGCCGGGATCAGCGCCCTGAAGGGCCCGCTGCACGGGGGGGCGCCCGGGCCGGTCATCGAGATGCTGGACGGCATCGGCCGGCCGGAGAACGCCCGCGCCTGGCTCGAGGCGGCGCTGGACCGCGGCGACCGGCTGATGGGCTTCGGCCACCGGGTCTACCGGGTGCGCGACCCCAGGGCCGACGCCCTGAAGGCCGCGGTGCGCCGGCTGGTCGGCCAGGGCGGCGCGGCGCAGGGCCGGCTGGCGTTCGCCGAGGCGGTGGAGGCCGCCGCGCTCGCCATCCTCAAGGCGCGCAAGCCGGACCGCTCGCTCGACACCAACGTGGAGTTCTACACGGCCCTGCTACTGGAAGCCCTGGCCTTCCCGCCCAGCGCCTTCACCTGCGTGTTCGCCATGGGCCGGGTGGCCGGCTGGATCGCCCACGCCCGCGAGCAGCTGGCCGGCGGCCGACTGATCCGCCCGCAGAGCGTCTATATCGGGCCGCAGCCGCGCGAGGCCGCCTAGCCGCTGAGAGTCGTTCTCGCTGGGGTCGGGCGGCCCCGCCGGGGTATCTAGAAGGGCCATGACGAGCCACGTTCCCAACGGCCTGACCCCGGCCGAGACGGCCGCCCTGACCCGGCGCGTGACCCTGCTGTCGGTCGGCGCCGCGGCGGTGCTGATGAGCCTGAAGCTGGTCGTCTGGCTTCTCTCGGGCTCGGTGGCGGTGATGGCCTCGATGGCCGACTCGGCGCTCGACCTCGTCGCCTCGCTGGCGACCTTCTTCGCGGTCCGCTACGCGGTCGCGCCGCCCGACCGCGAGCACCGCTTCGGCCACGGCAAGGCCGAGGCCTTCGCCAGCCTGATGCAGGCCGGCCTGGTGTTCGCCTCGGCGGCGCTGATCGGGCGCGAGGCCGTCCAGCGCCTGTTCGACCCCCAGCCGATCGCCCGGGAGGGCTGGGCGATCGGGGTTATGATCGTCTCCACCTTCCTGACGCTGGGCCTGGTACGGGCGCAGACCGCGGTGCTGCGGAAGACGGCGTCGGTGGCGGTTTCGGGTGACCGCGCGCACTACTTCTCCGACCTCGCCTCGAACCTGGTGGCGCTGGTCGGCATCGCCGGAACGGCCTTCCTGGGCGTCGCCGGCCTCGACGCCTTGGCGGGCATGGTCATCGCCGCCCTGCTGGTCTGGGGGGCCATCAGCGTGTTCCGCGAGGCGGCGGCCCAGCTGATGGACCACGAGCTGCCCGAAGAGGCGCGCCGACAGATCGTCGAGCTGATGACCCAGGATCCGCGGCTGACCGACGTGCACCAGCTGCGCACCCGCGCCTCGGGGCCCTTCGTCCACATCCAGATGCATGTCGATCTCGACCCGGAGCTGACCCTGGAGGCCTCCCACCGGGTCATCGTCGAGGCCGAAAAGCGCCTTCTTGCGGCCTTCCCCTCGGCCGACATCCTGATCCACGCCGACCCGCGGGGCCGGGCCGAGCCGCACGGCGGGGCCTTCGCCGAGCGGGCCGACGCTTAAGTAAACGCGCCCTTAAGCCATTAGGGCGCTCTTGATCGGCATTGGTTCCTCTCCGCGTGCGGACATGAGCGTCGAGCGCACCCTCCACCATTTCCCGATGGATCCCGCCTCCCGGCAGGTGCGGCTGTCGCTGGGCGAAAAGCGGCTGCCGTTCACCGAGGTGCAGGTCCGCTACTGGGAGAGCCCGCCCGACTTCCTGGCGCTCAACCCGTCCGGCCTCACGCCGGTGCTGGTGGAGAGCGGGCCGGAGGGTCGGCTGGTGCTGTGCGAATCCCGCGCCATTCTCGACCACCTGGAGGAGCAGGTCCCGGAGCCCGCCCTGATGGGCCGCGAGCCGGCGGAGCGGGCCGAGACCCGCCGCCTGCTGCAGTGGTTCGACCGCAAGTTCGACTACGAGGTCGGCGGCTACCTGCTGCACGAGAAGCTGGAGAAGCGGCTGCTAAAGCTCGGCGCGCCGGACCTGGCCGCCCTGCGCCACGGCCGCGAGGCGCTGCGCGGCCACCTGGTCTACATCGAGGGCCTGCTGCAGGAGCGCGACTGGCTGGCCGGCCGGCGGCTGTCCCTGGCGGATTTCGCCGCGGCCGCCCATCTGTCGGTGATCGACTACTTCGGCGACGTGCCGTGGCGCGACTTCCCGGCGGTGAAGACCTGGTACATGAAGCTGAAATCACGGCCCTGCTTCCGGCCCCTGCTCAGCGACCGCTGCCCCGGCGTGGCTCCGGCCGGGCACTATGACGATCTCGATTTCTGAGCGCGAAGAGGCGATCCGGGCCGAGGCCAGGCTGCTGGGGTTCGACGTCTGCCGCTTCGCTCGGGCCGATGCGCCCTGGCCGGCGTCCGAGAGGCTGGCGGAATACATCGCCGCCGGCCGGCACGGCGAGATGGACTGGATGGAGACCACCGCCGAGCGCCGGGCCCACCCCACCGCCATGTGGCCGGGCGCCCGCTCGGCCGTCGTGCTGGGGATGAACTACGGCCCGGAGCACGACGCGCTGGCCGTCCTCGGCGAGCCCGAGAAGGGCGCGATCAGCGTCTACGCCCAGGGCGACGACTACCACGAGCTGATCAAGAAGCGGCTGAAGGCGCTGGCCCGCTGGATGCAGGCCCGCTATGGCGGCGAGCTCAAGGTGTTCATCGACACCGCTCCGCTGATGGAAAAGCCGCTGGCCGAGCGGGCCGGGCTGGGCTGGCAGGGCCGGCACACCAACCTCGTCTCGCGCGAGTTCGGCTCCTGGCTGTTCCTGGGCTCGATCCTCACCGAGCTGGAACTCACGCCCGATCCCGCCGGTGAGGAGACCTGCGGTTCCTGCCGCGCCTGCCTCGACGCCTGTCCGACGGGCGCCTTCCCCGCGCCCTTCCAGCTGGATGCGCGCCGCTGCATCTCCTACCTGACCATCGAGCTGAAGGGGCCGATCCCGCGCGAGTTCCGGCCCCTGCTTGGCAACCGCATCTACGGCTGCGACGACTGCCTGGCGGTCTGCCCGTGGAACAAGTTCGCCAGCCGCGCGCGCGAGCAGGCGCTGCACGCCCGCGAGGCCCTGAAGGCGCCGGCGCTGGTCGAGCTCGCCCGGCTGGACGATGCCGCGTTCCGGGCGTTGTTCGCCAAGAACCCGGTGAAGCGCATCGGCCGCGACAGCTTCGTGCGCAACGTGCTCTACGCCGTCGGCAACTCCGGCCGGCCGGCGCTGGCCGCCGAGGCGCGGCGGCTACTGGACGATCCGGCGCCGGTGGTGCGCGGCGCGGCGGTGTGGGCGCTCTCCCGCCTGCTCAGCCCCGCAGAGTTCGAGGCGCTGCGCGCGGCCCGCGCTCCGGCGGAGGCCGATCTGGCGGTCGCCCAGGAGTGGCGGCTGGCCCAGCCTGTCCCGGCGCTCTAGAAGCGGCCATGGCCTGGACCCGCCGCTACGAGGACCCCGAGCCCCAGCGCATCAACAAGTGGCTGGCCCAGAGCGGCGTGTGCTCGCGCCGCGAGGCCGAGGCGGCCATCGCCGAAGGGCTGGTCAGCATCGACGGCGAGCGGGTGACCGATCCGGGTCGCAAGATCCTTCCCGGCCAGACGCTGACGCTCGCCGACCGCAGCCAGGCGCCGTTCAGCGCCGTGCTCAACAAGCCGGTGGGCGTCGTCTCGGCGCAGCCGGAGCCCGGCCAGGTCCCGGCCGTACGGCTTCTGACCCGCAAGGCGCTGGTCGGCGAGAGCCCGCAGATTCCGGGACGCGACACGCGGCTGGCCCCGCTCGGCCGATTGGACATGGACTCTCACGGCCTGCTGCTGCTGTCCGACGACGGGGTGCTGGCCAAGGCGGTGATCGGACCGGAGTCCGAACTCGACAAGGAATACCTCGTCCGGGTGCGCGGCGAGATCACCGAGGAGAAGATCGCCCGCCTACGCCACGGCCTGTCGCTGGATGGGCGCGCGCTGCGGCCTGCCAAGGTGACGATGGCCGGCGAGCAGCGGTTGCGCTTCATCCTCAAGGAGGGCCGCAACCGGCAGATTCGCCGGATGTGCGACCTGGTCGGGCTGACGGTCGCCGACCTCTACCGGATCCGCATCGGGCCTCTGAAGCTGGGCGACCTGCCGGAGGGCCGCTGGCGGGCGCTGACCGACCAGGAGCGGGCGGCCCTGATCGCCTGGCGCGAGGCGCCCCCTAGACCGCCTGGCCCGCGCACCAGCCGCTCGCCCAGGCCCACTGGAAGTTATAGCCGCCGAGCCAGCCGGTGACGTCGACCACCTCGCCGACGAAGTAGAGGCCTGGAACCGACTTCGCGGCCATGGTGCGGGAATCCAGCGCGTCGGTATCGACGCCGCCCACCGTGACCTCGGCCGTGCGGTAGCCTTCCGAGCCGACCGGCTTCACCGTCCAGGCGTTGACCCCCTCGGCCACGGCCCGCAGGCGCTTGTCGCCGGCGTCGGCCAGGTTGCCGCCGGCGCCGTGCGTCTCGCAGATCAGCTCGGCGAGCCGCTTCGGCAGGTGCTGAGCCAGAGCGGTCGCCACCGCCTGGCGGCTCCGCTCGGCTCTGGCGGCGCGCAGGGCGGCGAACACGTCCACGCCCGGCGCCATGTCCACCGCGATGGCTTGACCTTCCCGCCAGTAGGAGGAGATCTGCAGGATCGCCGGGCCGGAGAGGCCGCGGTGGGTGAACAGCATCGCCTCCTCGAACCGGGTCTTGCCGCAGGCGACCCTAACGCCCACCGACACCCCGGCCAGCGGGGCGAGCCGCGACAGCAGCCCCGGCTCGAAGGTCAGCGGCACGAGGCCGGGGCGGGTCTCCACCACCTTCAGCCCGAACCGCTCGGCGACCTGATAGCCGAAGCCGGTCGCGCCCATCTTCGGGATCGACTTGCCGCCGGTGGCGATCACCAGCGAGGCGCAGGCGATCTCGGCGCCGCCCGCCGACAGCCGAAAGCCCTCGCCGGCCCGCTCCAGCCGCTCCACAGGGGCCTGCAGCCGAAGCTCGGCGCAGGCCGCCTTCATCTCGGCGAGCAGCATGTCCACGATCTGCCGCGAGGAGCCATCGCAGAACAGCTGGCCCAGCGTCTTCTCGTGCCAGGCGATGCCGTGGCGCTCGACCAGGGCGATGAAGTCCGCCGGCCGGTAGCGCGACAGAGCCGAGATGCAGAAGCGCGGGTTGGCCGAGAGGAAGTTCTTCGGCGAGGCGTGGATGTTGGTGAAGTTGCAGCGCCCGCCGCCGGAGATGCGGATCTTCTCGCCGGGCGCCTTGGCGTGGTCCAGCACCAGCACGCGCCGGCCGCGCTTGCCGGCCTCGATGGCGCACATCATGCCGGCCGCGCCGGCTCCGACGACGACCACGTCGAAGGTCTGAAGGGCGCTCACGCCGGCCGCCCGCCGCGGTTCAGAATGCGACCGGCCCGAGCTGCGAGAGCGCCGGGAGGCCGGCGTCGCGGGCGTTCAGCGTCGCCTCCTCGGCCGCGATGGGCCAGTCGATGCCGAGCTCCGGGTCGCGCCAGTTGAGCCCGCCCTCGGCCTGCGGGGCGTAGAAGCCGTCCACCTTGTAGAACAGCTCGGTATCGTCGGTGAGCGTGCAGTAGCCGTGGGCGAAGCCGCGCGGCACGAAGAGCTGTTCGCCGCCCTCGGCCGTCAGCTCGGCGCCGACCCAGCGGCCGTAGGTGGGCGAGCCCTGGCGGATGTCCACGGCCACGTCGTAGATCGCCCCGCGCAGCACCCGCACGAGCTTGGCCTGGGCGTGCGGCGCGGTCTGGAAGTGCAGGCCGCGGACGGTCCCTCGCCGGGCGCTGAAGGCCTGGTTGTCCTGCACGAACTCGCAGCGCACGCCGGCGTCGGCCAGGACCTGACGGTTGTAGGTCTCCGAGAACCAGCCGCGCGCATCGCCGTGGCGGTTGGGCGTGATAAGCAGGACATTGGGGATGGCGAGCGGCGTAATCGTGGTCATGGCGGCATGGGTTGTGGAGCGGGCTTTCGCATGACGCGCGTTGCGGGCGAAAACAAGTCTCCGTCTTTGGCCGTGAGCGTCGTGATCGTGGTCTACAACAGCGGCCCGACGCTGGACCGCTGCCTGGAGGCGCTGAAGGCCCAGACCTTTCGCGACTTCGAGGTGATCCTCTCGGACAACGCCTCGCCCGACGGATCGGCGCAGGAAGCAGCGCGAAGGGACCCGTCCCTGCGCCTCCTGGAGAACGGCGCCAACCTCGGCTTCACCGGCGGGGTGAACCGGGGCGCCGAAGCCGCCCGCGGGCGCTGGCTCGCGCTTCTCAACCCCGACGCATACGCAGCCCCCGACTGGCTGGAGCGGCTGATGGAGGCCACGCGCCGCTATCCGGACGTGAAGGCCTTCGCCTCGCGCCAGCTGATGGCCGATGACGAGCAGCGGCTGGACGGCCTGGGCGACGTGATGGCCGCGGCGGGCTTTCCGTTCCGCGGCGGCTACGGCGGGCGCGATCCCGGGCCGATGGCGCCGGGCGAGGTGTTCTCGGCCTGCGGCGGGGCGATGCTGATCGACAAGGACCTGTTCCTCGAGGTGGGCGGCCTCGACGAGCGGCTGTTCTGCTACTGCGAGGACGTCGATCTGGGCTACCGCCTGCGGCTGCGCGGCGAGCCGACCCTGGTGATCCCCGAGGCGGTGGTGCGGCACGAGGGCTCGGCGAGCTCCGGCGGCCCACGCTCGGACTTCGCCGTCTGGCACGGCACGCGTAATCGGCTGTGGGTGTTCGTCAAGGACACCCCGCCGGTGCTGTTCGGGCTGACCCTGCCGCTGCATCTGGCGGCCACCGCCCTGTTGTTCGTCCGCCATGCCATGCGGGGCGAGCTGGCGGCGCCGCTGAGGGGGCTGAAGGCGGCGTTGAAGGACCTGCCGGTCGCCCTGGCCGCCCGCCGCGAGGCCCAGGCCGCGCGCACCGTCGGCTCCTGGGAGATCGCCCGGGCGATGACCTGGAACCCCGCCGACCTGTTCGGCCGGCGGGTGGTGATCAAGCCCCGGAGGCCCAGTCGGCGAGCCGCGCCATGAAGGCCGCCCCGCGCTCCAGCTGGGTGACCTCGAGGTATTCGTCGGGCTGGTGAGCCTGCTCGATCGAGCCCGGCCCGCAGATCACCGTCGAAAAGCCCGCCTCCTGGAACTGCCCGGCCTCGGCGGCGAAGGCGACCACTCGCGGCAGGCCGTTGTCGCCGGCCAGCCGCCGGGCGAAGGCCTCGGCGACCCCGTCCGGCTCGGGGGCCAGCGGCGGGGTGTTGGAGCGCTGCTCGATCACCGCGCCGGCTTCCGGCGAGATGGCCTTCAGCCGCCGGTCCAGCGCCTCGACCTCGGCGAAGAAGGGGGCCAGCACCTTGCGCGGGTCGAGCCCCGGCGGGCAGCGCAGGTCGAAGAGGAAGCGGCACTCCCTGGCCAGGATGTTGCCGGCCGTGCCGCCCTGCACGATACCGATCGTCAGGGTCGCGTGCTTGGGCGTGAACGGCGAGGCCGGGTCGGCGATGCGCTCCAGCTCCTCGGCCAGGGCCTTGAGCCGGGCCATCAGCTCCACCGCCCCCATGATCGCCGAGACGCCCAGGTGGGTCTGGCTGGAGTGGGCCTCCTTGCCGGTGACCGTCACCCAGTAGGTGGCGATCCCCTTGTGGCCGCTGACCGCCTCCATGCGGGTGGGCTCGCCGACCACCACGAGGGCGGGCCTCGGCAGCTCGGCGGCGATCATCCGGATCATCTCCGGCGCACCGACGCAGCCCACCTCCTCGTCGTAGGAGAGGGCCAGGTGCACCGGCCTTTTCGGCCCGGCCTTCTTCAGCTCGGGCACGGCGGCCAGCGCCAGGGCGATGAAGCCTTTCATGTCGCAGGTCCCGCGCCCGTAGTAGCGGCCGTCGCGCAGGGTCAGTTTGAACGGGTCGCTGCTCCAGGCCTGGCCGTCCACCGGCACCACGTCGGTGTGGCCCGACAGCACGACCCCGCCGGGGTCGGCCGGGCCGATGGTGGCGATCAGGTTGGACTTCTTGCCGTCTGGGCTGGGCGCGCGACGGTGCGGCACGCCGTGGCCGTCGAGATAGGCCTCCACCCACTCGATCAGCGGCAGGTTCGACAGGCGCGAGGTGGTGTCGAAGGCGACCAGGCGATCGAGGAGCTCGGTCGCCCGCGTTGTCAGGTCGTCGGACATGGCGCCAGCCTAGCCGGGCGCCCCCTCAGGCCGGAAGCGGTTTCGATCAGCCCTGCAGCACGCGGCCCGGGCCGGGCAGCACGCCGAGCAGCTCGATGCGGAAAATGAGCACCGCGTTGGGCGGGATCTCGCCGCCGCCGGCGCCTTCCTCGCCGTAGCCGTGCTCGGGCGGGACGTAGAGGATCCATTCGTCGCCCGGACGCATCTGCTGTAGCGCCTCCTGCCACGCGGGGATCAGTCCCCTGAGCGGCATCGAGGCCGGCACGCCGCGCTCGTAGCTGGAATCGAACACCTTCCCGTCCGGGAACTTGCCCTCGTAGTGGACCTTCACCTCGTCGGTCAGCTGCGGCTTCATTCCGCCTTCCGGCCCCGAGCGGACCACCTTGTAGAGCACGCCCGAAGGCAGCCTTTGGACTCCCTCTTCGGCCGCCGTCTTGGCGATGAATGCCTCGGCCTGCTTCTTGGAGGCCTCCAGGTCGGGCCCGACGTCGGCCCGGCTGCAAGCGGAAAGCGCCAGGGCGGCGGTCAGGGCGAGCGCGAGGCGAAGGGTCTTCATGGACGCGGGCTTACACCGGGCCGGGCGTCGGGCCAAAGCGGTTCTGGAGGGTGACAGGTGGCGCCGTTCCGGCGCAACCAGTCACCGAGCCGACGCGAACGCCGGTGACTGGTTGGGCGAAGCTCTACCTGTCACCTCGTGGGAAGACGTCAGACCGTCCGCGGCGGGTAACCGTGGGCGCGCAGAGCGTCCATGATCTCCTGGGTGTGCTGGGAGTCGCGGGTCTCGATCATGATGTCGAATTCCGCGCCCTTGGCCGGCACGTCTAGGGCCAGGCGGTTGTGGGCCACCTCGATGATGTTGGCGCCGTGCTGGCCGATCACCGCAGAGACGGTGGCCAGCAGGCCCGGCCGGTCGTCGCCGATGATCCGCAGGCTGACCAGCCGGTTGTCGCGCACCAGCTCGCGGGTCAGCACCGAGGCCAGCAGGCGGGTGTCGATGTTGCCGCCGGTCAGGATCAGCCCGCACTTCTTGCCACGAAACTTCTCAGGATAGGCCAGCAGGCCCGCCAGCGAGGCCGCGCCGGCGCCCTCGGCCACCGTCTTCTCGACGTTGCAGTAGAGGGCGATAGCCCGCTCCAGATACGGCTCCTCGAGCAGCAGCACGTCGTCGATCAGCGGCCGGGCGATTGCGTAGGTCAGGTCGCCCACCGTCTTCACCGCGATGCCCTCGGCGATGGTCGACGCGCCCATCTGACTGGCCGCGTTCATGCCCCGCATCTTGGCGGTGAACGAGGGGTACATCGCCGGCTCCAGCCCGACGATGCGGATGTCCGGCTTCACCGACTTGGCCGCGGTGGCCACCCCGGCGATCAGCCCGCCGCCGCCGATCGGCACCGGCAGCACCTCGAGTTCGGGGACGTCCTCCAGCATCTCCAGGGCCACAGTGCCCTGGCCGGCCATCACGTCGGGGTCGTTGAACGGGTGCACGAACACCAGGTCGCGCTCCTCGCACAGCTTGTGGGCGTGCGCCGAGGCGTCGTCGTAGGACTCGCCGTCCAGCACCACCTCGGCGCCGTGGCCGCGGGTCTGCTGGACCTTCATGAAGGGGGTGGTGCGCGGCATCACGATGGTCACCGGGATGCCGAGCCGGGCGGCGTGGTAGGCCAGAGCCTGGCTGTGGTTGCCGGCCGAGGCGCAGATCACGCCGCGCTTCTTCACGTTCTCGCCGAGCTGCAGCAGCTTGTTGAGCGCGCCGCGCTCCTTGTAGGCGGCGGTGAACTGCAGGTTCTCGAACTTCACCCAGACCTGCGCCCCGGTGATCTCCGAGAGCGTGCGCGAGTAGCGGCAGGGCGTGCGCTCGATATGACCCTTGAGCCGGTCTGCGGCCGCGCGGATATCGTCGATGGTCAGGGTCATTGGGCAGCAGCCGGGGGCACGGAAAGGTCGCGCAACCTAATGGCTGCGCCGTCCCGGGGCAAATGTCAGTTTCCGCGCAGGCCGCGCCACTGATCGAGACGGCGCATGGCCTTGCCCGGCAGTTCCGAGACGGGCCCGAGCGGCAGGGATTCCACCGCCCGACGCACCTCGTAGACGGCCGCCCGGGCCAGGGTGGCGGTGGACGGCAGGCCGACGAAGCCGTGCGCGATGGGCGTGCCGGCGTTAGCCAGCTCGCGCTTGAAGCGCACGTCGCCGGGACCGAGATCGAGCCGGTCGAAGGGGGTCTCGTCCATCCAGCGCAGCACGTCCTGGAACAGCAGCAGCCCGGGCGAGTGCCGCTCGAGCTCCGGGTCGTAGGCAATGATCCAGGCGTGCAGGGTGCGCCGGCCGCGCAGGTTGAGCTGGGCCGCGGCCAGCCGATCGCCGAAGTGCAGGGTGAACAGCACCGCGCCGAAGTCAGGGTCGCGGCTGGCGAACAGCAGCTTGAGCAGCCGCAGGGTCCAGCCGGCGGCGAAGATGTCGGTCTGGCCGGTGGCGCGGAACTGGGCCCGCTTCCAGGCGATCATCTGGTCGAAGGCCGCTTCCGAGCGGGAGTAGGCGGTGAACACCGGCTCGGCGACGTCGCGCGCCGCCCGGCGACGCTTGCGGTCGCAGTCCTTGATCAGCCCGACGCCGGCCGCCTTGCGTTCGGCGACGTAGGTCTCGTAGCCGCCGCTCATGTCGACCACGCGGGACTCGACCATTCCGCGCGCGTAAGCGGCGAAGGGCGGGCGCTCGGCCAGCATGTGGGAGAAGTCGAAGCGGTCGACGCCCAGCGCCCCGACCAGATCGCGCGCGTCGACCTCGAGATCCGGCTCCGCCACCAGCGCCTGGTAGTCGCACATCGGGGCGCCGATCGGCATGGCGGTGTGGCCGGCCACGGCGACCGGCAGGAAGCCGACGTCGCGCCCCTCCTTCCGCACGACGGCGACCCGCGGTCCGCGCGGCCCCTGCACCTGCTCCACCGCCCGCGACCAGCCGGGCGACAGGTAGGGGCTGTCGAACGCCGCCACGCCGTCCTGCAGCTCGCGCCAGCGTTCCACGCGCTGGGGCGTCAGCTCGCTCGGCCGAAGGACCTCGATGTCGTAGGCGCTCTGCATGTGGAGCGCGACGATAGGCGTCAGGTATTGAGGGGAGGTTTCCGCTCCACCCTCATCGCGCCGGCGGCCACCCTGCCCGTGAGGGGGAGGCGAGGCCGCCTACGCGGCCTCTTCCGCCGGCGGGTCGAACTCGGAGACCAGGTGGCCCGGGGCGATCTCCCGCAGGTCGGGCACGTAGATCGGCGCGTCGGGCCCCTGCGGCAGGCGCGAGGGCAGGAAGCGCAGGGCCGAGCGCGGGTCGAGCGGGCTGGGCGGCTCGCCGGTCAGGCGGATGCGCTTGCGGCCCCGCTCCCGCTTGGGGTCGGGGATCGGCGCGGCCGACAGCAGGGCCTTGGTGTAGGGGTGCTGGGGCGCGGTGTAGAGCCGCTCGCGGCTGGCGTACTCCATCACCCGGCCGAGGTAGAGCACCAGCACCTTGTGGCTGATCTCGCGGACCACCGCCAGGTCGTGGCTGATGAAGATCATCGCCATGCCGAACTCCTTCTGGAGCTCGATCAGCAGGTCGATGATCTGCGCCCGGATGGAGACGTCGAGGGCCGAAACGGCCTCGTCGCAGATCACCAGCTTGGGCCGCAGGATCATCGCCCGCGCGATGCCGACCCGCTGGTTCTGGCCGCCCGACAGCTCGTGCGGGTAGCGGTTGATCAGCTCGGGCGACAGGCCCACCCGCTGCATCATCGCCGCGACCTCGGCGTCACGCTCGCGCCGGGGCATGTCGCGCCGGTAGACGGTGAACGGCTCCGCGATGGAATCGCCGATGGTCATCCGCGGGTCGAGGCTGGCCAGCGGGTCCTGGAAGACGATCTGCAGGTCGCGGCGGGCGGCGCGCAGCTGCTCGCGCTCGGCGTGGGTGATGTCGCGGCCCATCAGGGTCACCGCCCCGCCGGTGGGCGGGATCAGGTTCAGCACCGCCCGGGCCAGGGTGGACTTGCCCGAGCCGCTCTCGCCGACCACGCCCAGGGTCTCGCCCTGGCGAACGTCGAACGAGACCCCGTCTACGGCCCGCAGGTAGCGCTTCTTGCCGAACATGCCCTCGCTGACCGGGAACCAAACCTTCATGTCCCGGGCCTCGACCACCACCGGCGCGTCGGCGGGCGGCGGCTCCAGCGTCGGGCGCCCGCCTCGGTCGTCGCGGTCCAGGCGCGGGATCGCGGCCAGCAGATCTCGGGTGTAGTCGGTCCTGGGCGCCTCGAAGATGGCCTCGACCGGCCCCTCCTCGACATAGGCGCCGCTCTTCATGACGCAGACCCGGTCCGCCAGCCGGGCGATGACGCCCATGTCGTGGGTGATCAGCACCATGGCCGTGCCGGTCTCGCGCTGCAACTCGGCCATCAGGTCGAGGATCTCGGCCTGCACGGTCACGTCCAGCGCGGTGGTCGGCTCGTCGGCGATCAGCAGCTCTGGGCCGCCGGCCATCGCCGCGGCGATCATCACCCGTTGGCGCATGCCGCCCGACAGCTCGTGCGGGTACTGGCGCATTCGGCGGGCGGCCTCGGGGATGCGCACGTGCTCCAGCCATTCGCGGGCCCGCTTCTCGGCCTCGGCGCCGGACAGCCCCAGGTGCAGGCGCAGCGGTTCGGCGATCTGCTCGCCAATCCGCACGTGCGGGGTCAGCGCCGTCAGCGGGTCCTGGAAGATCATCGTCATCTTCGAGCCGCGGATCCTGTTCAGCTCGCGCGGCTTGAGGCCGAGGATCTCCTGGCCATGGAACTTGGCCGAGCCCGAGGCGCGGCCGTTGTGGGCCAGAAGGCCCATCACCGCCATGAAGGTCTGGCTCTTGCCCGAGCCGCTCTCGCCGACCACGCCAAGCGTCTCGCCGCGGCCCACCTGCAGGGAGACGCCGCGGACGGCGTTCACCAGGCCGTCGTGGGTCGCGAAGTCGACCTTGAGGTCCTTCAGCTCGAGCACGGGGGTGGAAGCGGAAGCCAACGGCCTCTCCTGAAGCTCTGCGAAACCGCGGCGACCATAGCGGCCCAATCTCTCAGGCGAAATGGCTGCGACTTTGCGGCTATAGAGGCCCCGTGACCGAACCGCTCCGCCCCACCCTGTTCCTCGACCGCGACGGCGTCCTCAACGAAGACCTCGGCTACGTCAGCCGCTGGGAGGATTTCCGCTTCACCCCCGGCGCGGCGCGGGCGGTGCGCGAGGCCAACCGGTCGGGCTGGCTGGTGATCGTGGCGACCAACCAGTCGGGCATCGGCCGCGGCTACTACAGCGAGGCCGACATGCAGGCCCTGCACGCCAGGATGGCCGAGGCCCTGGCCGCCGAGGGCGCGCGCATCGACGCCATCTACCACTGCCCGCACCACCCGGAGGCGACCGTGGAGGCCTACCGCCACCCCGACCCGCCGCTGCGCAAGCCGAACCCCGGCATGCTGCTGCAAGCCATCGCCGAGTGGCCGGTGGACGTCGCCCGCTCGCTGATGGTCGGCGACAAGGAGGCCGACATGGAAGCCGCCCGCCGCGCCGGCGTCCGCGGCCTCAAGTTCAGCGGCGGCGACCTCTGGGAGTTCCTGAAGGACGAGATCCGCTGAGCGCTCAGCGCGCTTCCATCCGCTCGAGCATCCGCTCCAGCGTCGCCAGCTCGTCGGCCTCGCCGGGGGGCTTGTCCCAGCGGATGCGGCTGATCCGCGGAAAGCGCATGGCGACGCCGCTCTTGTGGCGGGAGGAGCGTTGCAGACCCTCGAAGGCGATCTCCAGGACCAGCCCCGCGTGGGGCTCGGCGCGGACGGCGCGGACCGGTCCGAACCGCTCCACCGTGTGGTCGCGGACGAACTTGTCGAGCTGCATCAGCTCCTGGTCGGTGAAGCCGAAGTAGGCCTTGCCGACCGGGGTCAGCATGCGCCGCCCGTCGGCGTCCTCGCACCAGACCCCGAAGGTGAAGTCCGAATAGTAGCTGGAGCGCCGGCCGTGGCCGCGCTGGGCGTACATCAGCACCGCGTCGATCAGGAACGGATCGCGCTTCCACTTGAACCAGGGGCCCTTGGGCCGGCCGGCCTCGTAGATCGAATCCCAGCGCTTGAGCATCAGGCCCTCGGCGGCCTGGGGATCGCCCGGCGGCGGGGCCGCCCGAAGGTCGGCGAGTTCGCTCCAGCTCTCGAACGGCTGCAGGGGCGAGAGGTCGATGCGCGTCGAGCCGAGGCGGGCCACGAAGGCCTCCAGCCGCTTTCGGCGCTCGGCGAACGGCAGGACGCGCAGGTCCTCGCCCCGGTCGGACAGGATGTCGTACGCGCGGATGCCGGCGGGTTGGGCGGCCATCAGCCTGGCGTCGACGCTCTTGCGGTTCAGCCGCTGCTGCAGGTCGGCGAAGGGGGCGACCCGGCCGTCTCGCATCACCAGCAGCTCGCCGTCCAGCACGCCCTCGAAGTTCAGACTCTCCACTACGTCGGGGAAGGTGCGGGAAATGTCGTCGCCGGTGCGGGTGTAGAGCCGCCGCACGCCACCTTCGGAAACCGCCTGCACGCGGATGCCGTCCCACTTCCACTCGGCGGTGTAGTCGGCCGGGTCGAGCTTGCCGAAGTCGACGGCTTCGTCGATCGCCTGGGCCAGCATCACCGGGCGGAAGCGGCCGGGCGCGGTGGGGCTCGGCCGGTCCGAGCGGCCCTCCAGCCAGGCGAACAGGTCCTCGTAGGGCGGATGCTGGGCGTGCCAGACTTCCTCCACCTCGGCGACCGGCACTCGGCCGAGGTCGGCGGCGGCCTGCTTGGCGAGCCGGGCCGAGAAGCCGACCCGCAGCGCGCCGGTCATCAGCTTGAGCAGCGCCCAGCGGGAGGTGGGCTCCAGCGCGTCCAGCCAGCCCTCGATCAGCCGTTGGACTTCGCCGCGGGAGGCCGAGCGCAGCGCCTCGACCACCTCCGACAGCTCCGGCCCGCGGTTGGCGCCCGGCCGCTCGGGCCAGACCAGGGCGACGGTCTCGGCGAGATCTCCCACGTAGTCGTAGGACCAGCGGAACAGGATCGGATCCATCCGCTCCTCCACCGCCTTGCGGATGAAGGCCGGCTTGGCGGCGTGGAACACCAGGTCGCCAGTCAGCGCCGCCAGCGCCCAGCCGCGGTCGGGGTCCGGCGTCGCCGCCAGATAGTCGCGCACCAGGGTCAGCTTGGCGTTGCGCGAGCCCGTCAGCGACAGGCGGTCGAGCAGTTCTGCGAAGGCGCGCATGCGCTGGAACCTAGGCGGTGGAGACCCTGGGCCAAAGCCTCGCCGCCGGCTCAGGTTCCGGCCGGCGCGGCCCGCTCGACGATCTCGCGCATGGCGATCCCGTCCGGCAGAGCCCCGAAGGCGCCGGGGTCGCCGGAGAGCCGGCCGGCGATGAAACCCTCGGCGACGAAGCCCGGGGCCGAGCGGGCCAGCAGCGCCGCCTGCAGGGTCACGACCAGGTCCCGCACCCAGCGGCGCAGGGCCGCCTCGCCGGGCCCCTCGCGCGCGGCGTCCAGCACCGCCTCGATGCGCGCGTCGAGCGCCGCGTCGGCGCCGCGCGCAGGGGCGAGCTCGGCGGCCAGGGCGTCGAGCGCGTCCGGCTCGCGGCGCAGGGCGCGCAGCACGTCCAGGCACATGACGTTCGCCGAGCCCTCCCAGATCGAATAGACCGGCAGTTCGCGGTAGAGGCGCGGCAGACCGCTGTCCTCGACGTAGCCGTTGCCGCCCAGCACCTCGAGGGCCTCGGCGGCCAGCACCGGCCCGCGCTTGCAGACCCAGTATTTGGCGGCCGGCGTCAGCAGGCGGCGCAGGCGGCTCTCGGCCGGGTCGGTTTCGGCGTCGAAGGTGCGGGCCAGGCGAAAGGCCAGCGCCGTGGCCGCCTCCACCTCCAGGGCCATGTCGGCGAGCACCGCGGCCATCAGCGGCTGGTCCACGAGCCGGCGCTGGAAGGCGGTGCGATGGCGGGCGTGGTGGATCGCCTGGGCCAGCGCCTGGCGCTGCACTCCGGCCGAGGCCACGACGTTGTCCAGTCGGGTGTGGTTGGCCATCTCGATGATGGTCGGCACGCCCCGCCCCTCCTCGCCCACCAGCCAGCCGAAGGCGCCGTGGAATTCCACCTCGCTGGAGGCGTTAGAGCGGTTGCCGAGCTTGTCCTTCAGCCGCTGGAAGCGCACCCCGTTCAGCGTCCCCTCCGGCATCCACCTGGGCAGGAAGAAGCAGGAAAGACCGCCGGGCGCCTGGGCCAGCACCAGGAAGGCGTCGCACATCGGCGCGGACATGAACCACTTGTGGCCGTCGATCAGGTAGGGCCGCCCCGGCCCGGCCTCGCCCAGCGGCGTGGCGCGCGTCTGGTTGGAGCGGACGTCGCTGCCGCCCTGCTTCTCGGTCATGCCCATGCCGACCAGGGCGCCGGCCTTCTCCGCGGCCGGCCGGTGGGCGGGGTCGTAGGTGCGGGAGTAGAGCCTGGGCAGCCAGGCCTGGATTTCGGGCGCGGCCCGGCGCAGCACCGGGATGGCCGCATAGGTCATCGAGATCGGGCAGCTGGTGCCGGCCTCCACCTGGCCGGTCATGTAGAGGCCGGCGGCGCGGTGGACCTGGGCGCCGGGCTTGGGGTCCGACCAGGGCGAGGCGTGCAGCCCCTGGCCGACCAGCAGGGCCATCAGCTCGTGCCAGGCCGGATGGAACTCCACCCAGTCGATCCGCCGCCCCTGGCGGTCGTGGGTGTGCAGCCGGGGCGTGTCGCGGTTGGCGAGGTAGCCGAGCCGGGCGGTCTCGGGCGAACCCAGCCGCGCGCCGTAGGCGGCAAGATCGTCGACGGCCCAGGCCGCGCCCTCGCGCTCCACGGCTTCGACCAGCGCCCGGTCGGAATTGAAGAGGTTGTAGGGCTCCAGCGGCGGCGGCTGGTTCAGCGGCTCGTCGGCGAGGTGGGAGAGCGCATCGTCCATGGCGGGCCTCCTGGCTTGCCCGAGACTAACCCCGGCGGGCCTCCCCGCGCCTGACCTTCGTCGACGGCGGCGTCAGTCGTCGTCCTCTTCCTCGTAGCCGACCAGCGCCAGGGCGCGGGCCTCGACGCCGTGCAGCTCGGCCCAGCGGGCCAGGGCCTCCTCGCGGCCGTGGGTGATCCACAGCTCGCCGGGGCGGATCTCGTCGACGGTGGCGGTCAGCTCGTCCCAGTCGGCGTGGTCGGAGATCACCAGCGGCAGCTCGACGCCGCGCTGGCGGGCCCTGGCGCGCACCCGCATCCAGCCCGAGGCGAAGGCGGCGACCGGGTCGGGGAAGCGGCGGCTCCAGCGGTCGGCCAGGGCGCTAGGCGGGGCGATGATGATCTGGCCGGCGAAATCGGCGCCCTTGCCCGCCGAGGTGGCCGGGGCCAGCGGCCCGAGTTCCACCCCGTGCTCGGCATAGAGGCGGTTCAGCCGCTCCAGCGCGCCGTGGACGAAGATGGGCGCCTCCCAGCCGGCCTCGCGCAGCAGGGCGATGATCCGCTGGGCCTTGCCGAGGGCGTAAGCGCCGACGATGTGGCTGCGCTCGGGGAACTGGCGCACCGAGCGCAGCAGCCGGCGGATCTCCTCGGCCGCGTCCGGGTGGCGGAACACCGGCAGGCCGAAGGTCGCCTCGGAGATGAAGACGTCGCAGGGGACCGGCTCGAACGGCGCGCAGGTGGGGTCGCGCCGCCGCTTGTAGTCGCCCGAAACCACCATGGTCAGGCCGCGCCAGCGCACCACCGCCTGGGCCGAGCCCAGCACGTGGCCGGCCGGGACCAGCGTCACCTCCACCGCATCGCGCGCCACCGTCTCGCCGTAGGCCGCCGCCTGACGCGCCTGGGCGAAATCCGCGCCATAGCGTTCGGCCATGATGGCCAGGGTCTCGGGGGTGGCGAGCACCGCCCCGTGCCCGGCGCGAGCATGGTCGGAGTGGCCGTGGGTGATCACCGCGCGGGCCACCGGCCGCACCGGATCGATGTAGAAGTCGCCGGGCGCACAGTAGAGCCCCTCGGGCCTGGGGCAGAGAAGGTCCTGCGGACGGATCACGGCGACCGCGCGGACCCCGACCGCATTACAGCGTATTCATCTTGTGAAATCGAGGTCATGAACGAGACTTAACGGGTATTCATCGTCCTGTCGAACTACAACGCAGATCAGACAGACGCGACACCGCGCCTCACCAGAAAAGCGGAGAGATCCAGATGACGAATACTTCCTTCCCCGTGATCGGCCTGATGAACATCGCCCTGGCTCTGACGCCGCTGCTCGCGGTCGCCACCGCGATCGCCACCGGCGCCCTGGTGGCGGTTTGACGGCCTACTGTCCGGCGGGCGCGGGCGCCGGGGCGGCCGCATCGCTCGCGCCGCCGGCCGTGCCCACCGGCGGCGTTTCGGCGACCGCCGGCTCCGAACCGTCGGCCGGAACCACCCCTGTCGCACCGGCGTCCGGAGCGGTCATCGCCGCATCGGGCGCGCGCGGGGCGCTGGTGTCCGGCATCGCCGCCCCCACCGTCGAGCCCTGAGGCGCCGGCTCGCTCTGCCCGCAGGCCGCCAGTCCGAGCGCGGCCGCCGCGCCGATCAGAACCATCTTCATCGCCAAATCTCCTCGGGCGCACCGCCGCGCCGCCTGGCGCACAAACGCGCAACCGGCGCGCAACGGTTCCGCCCCGCTGCGCAACGTTGCGCCCGCGCGCATTCCGCGAGGCGCCCCCGTGCGCAGGCCGCACGCCGGCGCTGCGCCCGCGCGCACGCGTCGCGCGCGCCTACACCTCCCGCCATCGCCCCGCCCCATCCGAGAAGGCGGCGAGACGCGCTGCTGCTCGCCCCCGGCCTCGCCAGGGCCGCCGAGGAGTCCATGGCGGTGCAGCTCGGCGACCTGAACGTCGCCACCCAGTCCGGCGCCCAGTCGGCGCTGCGCCGGATCCGCGACGCCGCCGACGGCTTCTGCGGGGGCCACGGCGTCCGCTCCATGCAGCTGGCGAACGCCGCCGCGGCCTGCCGCGCCGAGATGACCGACAAGGCGGTCGCCGCCCTGCAGGCGCCGAGGGTCACCGCCCTCCATTGCGAGGACGAAGCCGCCCCCTCTCCCGCCCCGGAGAGGGGGCCCGTCGCGCGCGGTGACGCTGGGTCCGCGTTGACGCCCGCCCGCGCCGGGGCTAGCCCCTCTTTCATGGCCGAGACGCCGGTTTCCACCACCGAGATCGCCGAGCACATGATCCGCGCCGTGCCGCACGGCGCCGCGCTCGGCATGCAGGTGGTTTCGACAAGCGAGGCCCGCGGCTCGTTGCACGTGCCGTTCCGCGAGGACCTGATCGGCGACCCCGAGACCGAGGTGATCGCCGGCGGCGTGGTGACCGCCCTACTCGACCACTGCTGCGGCCTGGCCATCAAGAGCGCCAGGGCCGACATGTCGATGACCGCCACCCTCGACCTGCGCATCGACTACCTGCGCCCGGCCAAGCCGCGCAGCGGCATCACCGCCGAGGCCCACTGCTACAAGCTGACCCGCTCGATCGCCTTCGTGCGCGCCCAGGCCTGGGACGAGTCCGCGGACGATCCCGTGGCCACCGCCCAGGCGGCCTTCATACTGACTGGAGCCCCCGCGTGAGCCAGGCCGACGCCGAGCGGCTGCAGGCCTTCCTGGCCCGTACGCCCTATGCCCGCTTCATCGGCCTGCAGGCCGAACTGGCCGGCGACGAGATGACCGCCATCCTGCCGTTCTCGGAGCACAACATCGGCAACACCTTCCTGCCGGCGCTGCACGGCGGGGTGGTCGGGGCGATGATGGAGATGACCGCGCTCGCTCAGCTCGCGCTCGTCCAGAAGACCACCCGTCCGGCCAAGACCATCGACATCACCATCGAGTACCTGCGTCCCGCACGGGCGCTGACCACCTACGCGCGCGCAGACGTGCGCAAGGTCGGCCGGCGGGTCGCCAACGTCCACGTCGAGGCCTGGCAGGAGGAGCGCCGCAACCCGGTGGCGGCCTTGCGCGGCCACTTCCTGGTGGGCGGCGAGAGCTAGGCCCGCGCCGGTTCCGCTTGTGGCCTCGCCGGGATGGCGCTACTCGCCCGGCCCATGCTCCAGGGACTTTCTCACCAGGCCCGCGAGGCCAAGAGCTGGCCGTTCGCCGAAGCCCGCACCTTACTCGCTCGCATTCTACGCCTACGCCTCGACGACGCCGAGCGCGACCTCGCCGCCAGCCTGATCGGCGAGGGCAAGGCCTACGAGGCGGTGGCGACCTTCCCGCAACTGGCCAGGCCCGTGGTCTTCCAGTGCGGCTTCGGCGCCTCGGGCCTGCCGCACATGGGCACCTTCGGCGAGGCGGCCCGGCCGACCATGGTGCGCACCGCCTTCCGCGCACTAACCGAAGACGCCATCCCCTCCAAGCTGATCGTCTTCTCTGACGACATGGACGGCCTGCGGAAGATCCCGGACAACGTGCCCAACCGACACATCCTGGAGGAAGACCGCGACAAGCCGGTGACCCGGGTGCGCGACCCGTTCGGCGAGCACGAGAGCTTCGGGGCGCACAACAACGCCCGCCTGCGCACCTTCCTCGACGGTTTCGGCTTCGACTACGAGTTCATGTCGGCGACCGAGTGCTACACCTCGGGCCGCTTCGACCCCGTCCTGCTGCGCGCGCTGGAGCGGTTCGACGCGATCATGAAGATCATGCTGCCGACGCTGGGCGAGGAGCGTCGAGCCACCTATTCGCCCTTCCTGCCGATCAGCCCGAAGACCGGCAAGGTGCTGCAGGCGCCGACGCTGGAGCGCAACCTCGAGAAGGGGACCATCGTCTTCCCCGACGAGGACGGCACGCTGACCGAGGCGCCGGTGACCGGCGGCCACGTGAAGATGCAGTGGCGCCCCGACTGGGCGCTGCGCTGGACCGCGCTCGAGGTCGACTACGAGATGAGCGGCAAGGACCTGATCGACTCGGTCAAGGTCTCCTCGCAGGTGTGTCGGGTGCTCGGCGGGACCCCGCCCGAGACGTTCCACTACGAGCTCTTCATGGACGAGAACAACCAGAAGATCTCGAAGTCCAAGGGCAACGGCCTGACCATGGAGGAGTGGCTCCGCTACGGCGCGCCGGAGAGCCTCACCTACTACATGTACCAGTCGCCGAAGTCGGCCAAGCGGCTGTATTTCGACGTCATTCCCAAGGCCGCGGACGAGTATCTGCAACAGCTGGACGCCCTGCTGCGCAAGCGCGCCGAGGGCGACAACTCGGCCCAGATCGACAATCCGGCCTGGCACGTGCACCGCGGGAACCCGCCGGACAAGGGCTCGCCGGTCTCCTTCTCGCTGCTCCTCAACCTGGTCAGCGCCGGCGACGCCTCGACCAAGGAGATTCTCTGGGGCTTCCTGTCGCGCTACCTGCCGGGCGCGACCCCGGAGAGCGAGCCGCTGCTCGACCGTCTGGCCGGCTACGCCATCAATTACTACGAGGACTTCGTCCGCCCCGCGAAGAAGTTCCGACTGGCCACCGACCAGGAACGCGCGGCGATGGAGGACCTGGTCCGCCGGCTGGAGGCCCTGCCCGCCGGGTGCAAGGACGCCGAGCTGATCCAGAACGAGGTCTACGAGGCCGGCAAGGCTGGCGGCTTCGAGCCGCTGCGCTCCTGGTTCCAGGCCCTCTACGAAGTGCTGCTCGGCCAGAGCCAGGGCCCGCGCTTCGGCTCCTTCGCCGCCATCTTCGGCGTCGAGCGGACCATCGCGCTGATCCGCAAGGGGCTGGCCGGCGAGCTGGTCGCGGGCCAGCCGGCCTAAGGCGACGGCCAGGGGGCCGCGGCGGCGCGGCCCCGCGCCAGGTCGGTGAGCTGGAAGCGGAAAGCGGCGAGGCCCGGCTCGGCGGCCAGGAAGCCCTTGATCTTCGCCTCGCCGACGGTGAGCAGCTCCGGCTCCATCCAGGCGACGTCGGTCATGCGGAGCGCCTTCGATCCGTGATGGGTCAGGCTCGGCAGTAAACACGCGCCGGCGAGCCGCCGGAATGGGGGGCGCCGCGGCGGGGGCGCGAAATCTTCCCGGGTCAGGAACGGCCCAGCCGCCCCGGTTGTTGAGCCCCTTCGAAAGGGAGCCTCGCACGCATGAAAGTCCATCTCGACAGGGTCAGGGCCAAGCCGGCCGTCACCCCCCTGGTCTCCGGCGGCCTGGGGTGGTTCAGCATCGCCCTCGGCGTCGCTGAAATCGCCGCCGCCGGGCCGATCGCCCGCGCCCTCGGCCTGCCGCCCGCCGCCGCCTGGCTGATCCGCGGATTCGGCGCGCGCGAGATCGCCACCGGGGTCGGCGTGCTGTCCGCGCCGGCCAACCCGCAGTGGCTGATGGCCCGGGTGGGCGGCGACGCCCTGGACCTGGCGGCGCTGGCCTTCGCGGCCCGGCCGGGCAACCTCAAGCGCAACAACGCCCTGGCGGCGACCGCGGCGGTGGCCGGCGTCACCGCCATCGACGCCATCGCCAGCGGCCGGCTGGCGCGGCTGAAGACCTCGTCGAGCGGGCAGAAGTATCTGAGGGAGGCGGCGTGATGCGGGCGCTCACCTGGCAAGGCAAGAAGGACATCCGCTGCGAAGAGGTGCCCGAGCCCGAGATCGAAGATCCCCGCGACGCCATCATCCGGGTCACCAGCTGCGCCATCTGCGGCTCCGACCTGCACCTGATGAACGGCTTCATCCCGACCATGTGCAAGGGCGACGTGCTCGGCCACGAGTTCATGGGCGAGGTGGTGGAGATCGGCTCTCAGATCGTGCGGCTGAAGGTCGGCGACCGCGTCGTGGTGCCCTTCACCATCTGGTGCGGCGAGTGCGAGCAATGCGCCCGCGGCAACTACTCGGTCTGCCAGAACTCGAACCGCAACCGCGAGCTTGCCGAGAAGTTCTACGGCCACACCACCGCCGGCCTGTTCGGCTATTCGGCGATCACCGGCGGCTACGCCGGCGGCCAGGCCGAGTTCGTGCGCGTGCCGTGGGCCGACAACGCCCCGATCGTGGCGCCCCAGGACGCGCCCGACGAGCAGGTGCTGTTCCTCGGCGACATCCTGCCGACCGGCTGGCAGGCGGCGGCCAACGCCGAGGTCGGCCCGCGCGACACCGTGGCGGTCTGGGGCGCCGGACCCGTCGGCCTGTTCGCCATCCAGAGCGCCAGGATCATGGGCGCCGAGACCATCATCGCCATCGAGAAGCAGCCGGAGCGGATCGCCATGGCCCGCCGCGCCGGCGCGACCCACGTGATCGACTATTCCCAGGACAACGTCCTGGAGGCGCTGAAGGAGCTGACCGGCGGCAAGGGGCCCGAGAAGTGCATCGACGCGGTCGGCATCGAGGCGGACGGGGGCGACGTGCTGCACACCCTGTTCGACCGCACCCTGACCGCGATGAAGTTCGAGACCGAGCGGCCGATCGCCCTGCGCGAGGCGATCATCGCCTGCCAGCCGGGCGGGATCATCTCCATTCCGGGCGTCTACGGCGGCATCCCCGCCTTCGTACCGTTCGGCGCGGCCTTCCAGAAGGGGCTGACCCTGCGCATGGGCCAGACGCACGTAAACCGCTGGGCGGACGACCTGCTGCGCCGGGTGCTGGAGGGCGAGATCGACACCACCTTCATGATCACCCACCGCGGCGGCCTGGAGGACGGGCCCGAGCTCTACCGGACCTTCCGCGACAAGAAGGACGGCTGCGTGAAGGTGGTGCTCACGCCCTGATCGCCCGGGGCGCGGCGCGCGAGGATCGTGCTATCGCACGCCGATGGCGTGGATGATCGGAGTGATGCTGGAAGTGGCGGGGGAGCCCGAGCCGCTGCGCCACTTCTTCGCCGTGGGCCATGAGGACCGGGCCAAGGCCGAGTGGACCGCCATCGACCGGGCCCGCCTGACCGGCGAGGTGGCGACCAGCCCGGTCAAGGGCCTGGAGCCCGTCCACGTGGTCTCCGAGCTCTCGCCGAAGACCGTGCGCGCCCTCGCCCTCAAGCCCGGCGAGGTCCGTCCCCTCGGGTGGAAGTGGCCCAGGCGGTGGCTGGGGTAGCCCGCTCCACCAGCCGATCTCACTTCCCCTTCTCCCCTTGTGGGAGGAGGTGGCCCGCGCAGCGGGTCGGAGGGGGGCGGGAAGACCTCTCCGTTCGTGAATCCACCACCTGACGCGCAGCGACGCCTCTCCCGACGCCCTCCGGGCGCCACCCAGAGCTGCGAGGCTTCGGTGACTGGTTGCGCGCAGCGCTACCTGTCACCGCCCGCTACGCCTCCGGCCGCTGGAGGGCCGCGTAGACCAGCTGCGGGGTGATGTCGCGCATCGGCGGGGCGCCCCCGCCGGGGATGGAGCCGTTGAGGTTCTGGATGAAGCCCACGAAGACGATGTCGTTGGTCGGATCGATCCAGAACCAGGTGCCGAACGCGCCGCCCCACCAGTGGGTGTCCTTGCCCATCGGCGTGCCGGCCGCCTCCGGGTCGAGCAGCACGGCGAAGTCCATGCCGAAGCCGACGCCTTCCTGCGAGGGGCCGTAGAGGTCGACCTTGACGCCGGGGGCCAGCACGTTGCGGCGCATCAGCACCACGGTCTCCGGCTTCAGCAGCCGCACGCCCTCGAGCTCGCCGCCGTTCCCCACCATCTGCACGAACCGCCAGTAGTCCTCGACGGTGGAGAGCAGGCCGCCGGAGCCCGACCAGAAGGTCGGCACGCGAGTCGGATCGCCGAGCCCGGGTCCCGGCGCGATCTTGCCGTCCGGGCCATATGTGTTGAGCGCCACCACGCGGGCGGCCTTCTCGGCCGGCACGTAGAAGCCGGTGTCGGCCATCTTCAGCGGCTCGAAGATGCGGGTCCGGAAGAAGGCGTCGAGGCTCATGCCCGAGAGCTTCTCGACGATGTAGCCCTGGACGTTGACGCTCGGCCCGTAGCGCCAGTCGGTCCCCGGCTGGCAGGCCAGCGGCAGCTGGGCGAGCTTGTCGATCATTCCCTGAAGGTCGGTCTCCTGCAACCGCGCTCCGGCATACCCGGACGAGACGTCGAAGCCGGCGGTGTGGCTCATCAGCTGGGCCATGGTCATCGGGCTGACCTGATCGACCAGCTGGCCGTCGGGACCCTTCACCTTCAGGCCCTTGAACTGCGGGATGTGCTTCTCGACGGGGTCTTCGAGCGCCCACTTGCCCTCTTCGTGAAGCATCATCATCGCCAGGCCGGTGACCGGCTTGGTCATCGAGGCGATACGGAAGATGTGGTCCTTGCGCAGCGGCTCCTTGGTGGCCAGGTCGGCGACGCCGCGGGACTCGAAGTGGACCACCTTGCCGTGGCGGGCGAGCAGGGTGGTGACGCCGGCCAGCTTCTGCTGGTCGACGAGGGCCTGCATCTCGGCCCCCAGCGCCTTCAGCTTCTCGGGCGAGAAGCCGACGGCCTCGGGGTCGGCGGTCGGCGGCGCGGCGAAGGCCAGGCGCGGCGCGAGGGCGGCCGCGCCCGCGGCGAGCAGCAGGCGGCGACGGTCGAGCAGCATGTTTCCCCCTCCAGGGTCGTTCTTCTTGGATCGCTCGGCAAACAGGTATCGCAGCGCGGCCGCACACCGCCAACCCCCGGCCCGGCCCGGCCGTTGACCGATGCGCCGCGCCTGTCGCAGCCCTCCAGTCCGGGAGGGCGAGCGGAATGGCGAACTCCGGAACAGGGGCGGCCCGGCCGGCCTGGCGGCTGGCGGCGATCGAGGCGCTCAACGTCATCGTCGCGCTGCAGTTCATCCCGCTGCTGGCGGCGCTCGCGGGCTTGTGCGCCTTCACGTGGCGAAGGACCGGCAGCCACGCGCCGGGCGCCCTGCTCAGCGGACTATTCGTCACTTGGTACGTGGTCGCCGGCACCGCCACTCACGTCGGCTGAACTTGCGGCGCCTGCTTTCCGCGGCAGGCCGATTACGGCGCCCTGCTTGACGTTGACGCAAACGTCATTCTAGGTTCGTCTCATCGCGCTCCAAGACGCGCCCATTGGGAGAGGTCCATGACCGCGGAACTTCGTCGTCCACACAGAACCTTCACGATCCGGCAGCTCTGCCGTGAGTTCAATTGCACGCCGCGCGCGCTGCGCTTCTACGAGGACAAGGGCCTGCTCTCGCCCGCCCGGGACGGAATGAACCGGGTCTACTCGTACAAGGATCGCGCCCGGCTGCGGCTGATCCTGCGCGGCAAACGGGTCGGCCTGGCGCTCGCCGAAATCCGCGAGATCCTCGATCTCTACAACATCGGTGACGGCGGAGCGACGCAAGCCGCCAAATCGCTGAAGAAGTTCAAGGAGCGCATCGTCGCCCTCGAGGCGCAGCGCGTCGACATCGACAACGCCATCGCCGAACTGCGCGCCGGCGTCGAGATGATGGAAGGGCAACTGGCCGAGACCCGGCCCGACCTGCTGCCGCAGGCGGCCGACTACGACCAGGTGCTGCGCCGGCGGCTCGACCCGGAACACGCCCACTAACCCCTGAGAGATGCGGGCCCGGCGCGCCTGGCCCGCCGGAGTCCGCATGACCTACACCCCGCCCCTCCGTGACCAGGCCTTCGTGCTGCGCGAGGTCCTGGAGATCGACCGCTACGCCGACCTGCCCGGCTTTTCCGACGCGGCAGGCGACGTACTGGACCAGATCCTGGAGGGGGCGGGGCAGTTCGCCTCCGAGGTGCTCGCGCCGCTGAACCGGGTGGGCGACAAGGAAGGCTGCACCTGGAGCCCCGACAACTCGGTGAAGACCCCCACGGGCTTCGCCGACGCCTATCGACAGCTCGTCGAGGGCGGCTGGATGGCGCTGGGCGTCGAGCCGGCCTACGGCGGCCAGGGCCTGCCGCACGTGGTCAACATGGCCTTCTCGGAGATGATGAGCGGGGCCAACATGGCCTTCGGCATGTATCCGGGCCTGACCCATGGCGCCTACTCGGCCATCGCGGTGGGCGGCACGGACGAGCAGAAGAAGCTCTACCTGCCCAAGCTCGCCTCCGGGCAGTGGTGCGGCACCATGAACCTGACCGAGCCGCACTGCGGCACGGACCTCGGCCTGATCCGCACCAAGGCCGTCCCGCAGCCCGACGGCAGCTACCGCATCACCGGCCAGAAGATCTGGATCAGCGGCGGCGAGCACGACATGGCCGAGAACATCGTCCACCTGGTGCTGGCCCGCATCGAGGGCGCCCCTGCCGGGACCCGCGGGATCAGCCTGTTCGTGGTGCCGAAGTTCATTCCCGACACGGACGGCAACCCGGGCGAGCGCAACAGCGTCTATTGCGCCGGCCTGGAAGAGAAGATGGGCATCCACGGCAACGCCACCTGCGTGATGCAGCACGAGGAGGCCCGCGGCTGGCTGGTCGGCGAGGAGAACCGCGGCCTGCAGGTGATGTTCGTGATGATGAATGAGGCCCGCATCGGCGTGGGCCTGCAGGCCATCGCCCAGGCCGAGGCCGCGTATCAGGCCGCCGCCGCCTTCGCCAAGGAGCGGCTGCAGATGCGCTCGCTGACGGGGCCCAAGAACCCCGACGGGCCGGCCGACCCGATCATCGTCCACCCGGACGTGCGGCGCATGCTGATGGACATCCGGACGATCGTCGAAGGCGGCCGCGCCTTCCTGTTCTGGACCGCCCTGCACGGCGACCTGGCGCACAGCAGCCCCGAGGAGCACGTGCGCCGCAAGGGGGCCGACTACATGGCCCTGCTGACCCCGGTGGTGAAGGGCTTCCTGACCGACCGCGGCTTCAAGGCCTGCTCGGACGCGCTGCAGGTGCACGGCGGCTCGGGCTTCACCGAGCACTTCCCGGCCAGCCAGTTCGCCCGCGACACCCGCATCACCATGATCTACGAGGGCACCAACGGGGTGCAGGCGCTGGACTTGGTGGGCCGCAAGCTGGCGGCCGAGGGCGGCCGCGCGGCGATGACCTTCTTCGCCGAGATCGACGCCTTCGTCGCCGCGCACGAGGACGACAAGGACCTGGCGCCCTTCGTCGCCCCGCTGGCCGACGCCAAGGCCAAGCTGCAGGAGGCCACCATGTGGCTGATGCAGAACGGCCTGATGAACCCCGACAACGCCGGGGCCGCCTCGACCGACTACCTGCAGCTCTTCGGTCTGACCGCGCTGGCCTACATGTGGGCCCTGCAGGCGAGAGCCGCGCAGGCCAAGGTCGCCGCCGGCTCGGACGATGCCTTCTACCGGACCAAGCTGACGCTCGCGCACTACTACATGGAACGCGTGCTGCCCGAGGCCGGCGCCCACCTCACAAAGCTGAAGACCGGCGCCGAAACCATGATGACCCTCCCCGCCGAAGCGTTCTGAGGCCCACCGAAGCGGCCATGCGCGGGATTGCGCCCTCCTCCCCTTGTGGGAGGGGTGGGAGACGGCCGGCGGGGGCGCCCCAACACGGGCGTTCACCCTGTTCGTTACCCTCGTTGCTTTACGCCCCCTTAGCCTCGAGGCGTAACATTGCTCTCCCAGGGCGGCTCGGCGCCGCCGAGGGGAGATTTCGGGGCAGATGGCGGGGGCGGAGGCCCATCAACTGGTCGGCTTGACCAAGACGATGCTGGCGCGCAGGCGCGGCGCCCGCTCCCGTATCTCGGTCGGCGTCGCGCATGCCGCCGCCTTCGGCCTGCTGATCGGCTTTGAGGCGGCCAGCCTCTGGCTCGCCCTCTACCTGGCGGTCCAGGCGGCCGAAGCCCTGCTGTTCGATCCCGAGAAGGAAAGCGCCTGGCGCCATCCGAAGGCGCTTGCCTGGGGCGTGCTCGCGGCCAATGGGGTGGTCTACGGCGCCCTGGCCATGTTCGCGGTCAAGGCTGCGGGGCTCGCCGGCCTGGTGCTGGCCGGCCCCTTCTTCGCCAGCGCCGTGCTCAGCGCCCTGGTGACCGCCCAGCGGTCGCCGGCCGCCTTCATCGCCACCATTACTCCTCTGCTGGGCTATCTGGCGATCTGCGTCTGGGCCGCGTTTGCGTTCAGCGGCTCGTGGCGCTTCTCGGTCGCCCTGGCGGTGGTGCTCGGCACGACGGTGGGCTCCACCGCGGCGACCTGGCAGGCGGTGGCGCGCAAGCACGCGGCGGTGCGCGCGGCCCGCCGCGAGGCCGACCGCCGCCGGGCCGAGGCCGAGGCGCTGACCGACGCCAAGTCCGCCTTCGTGGCCATGGTCAGCCACGAGCTGCGCACCCCGATCAGCGCCATCCTGGCCGGCGCCGAGGCCGTGGAGCGCGACCCGCCGCGGGCGGCCGAGCACGCCGCCCTGATCGGCCAGGCCGGCCAGATGATGCGCGCGCTTCTGAACGACCTCCTGGACCTGTCCAAGATGGAGGCCGGCCGGATGCGGGTCGAGGCGCTGACCTTCGACCTGCCGGCAAGGATCCGCGACTGCGTCGCCTTCTGGTCGGCCGAGGCCGCCAGGAAGCAGCTCACCCTGACCGTCGAGGGGCTCGAGGCCCTGCCCCAGCGGCTCAGCGGCGACCCCATCCGCCTGTCCCAGATCCTCAACAACCTGCTGTCCAACGCCATCAAGTTCACCGAACGGGGCGGCGTCACCCTCAGCCTCGGCGGCCATGCCGAGCAGGGCGGCTTCCGGCTGCGGCTGGCGGTGAGCGACACCGGGCCGGGCCTGGGCCCCGACCAGCTCGCCCGCCTGTTCACCCCGTTCGAGCAGGGCGGCGCTTCGACGGCGCGCACCCATGGCGGCACCGGCCTGGGCCTGGCGATCAGCCGCGAGCTCGCCCGGCTGATGGGCGGCGACCTCACCTGCCTCAGCGCCCCGGGCCAGGGCTCGACCTTCACCCTGCAGGTGCTGCTCGGCGCGCCCGCCGCGGATGGCGGAACGACGCCCCGGTCCGAGGCCGGCGCGCGGGTCCTGGTGGTGGACGATCACGAGGTGAACCGCCGGGCCCTGACCCTCATGCTGGAGCCGATGGGCGCCACCGTCGTCACCGCCGAGAGCGGCGAGGCGGCGCTGGCGCTGGCCGGCGCCGAGCCGTTCGACGTCATCCTGATGGACGTCAACATGCCGCTGATGGACGGCCGCGAGACGACCCGGCGGCTGCGGGCCGGCGCGGGGCCGAACCGGACGACGCCGGTGATCGCCTGCACGGCTTCCGACGACGCCGCCGAACTCGACCGCAGCCGCCAGGCAGGCATGGCGGGATGCCTCACCAAGCCGATCGACGCGGCGACCCTGCAACGGACCCTGGCCGAAGCGCTGGACGTGGCCGGCCGTGACAGGTGGGCGGTGGCCTAGCGGGCCAGCAGCGCCTCGAGCCGCGCCCCCAGCGCCGCCTCGTCCTTCAGTTCGCACTCCCAGAGGGTCTCGGCGCGCCAGCCGGCGGCGGACAGCGCTTCGCGCGCGGCCGCATCGCGCGCGCGGTTGCGGGCCACCTTGGCGGTCCAGTAGTCGCGGTTGGCCTTGGGCACCCGTGCGCCGCGGACGCAGTCATGACCGTGCCAGAAGCAGCCGTGCACGAAGAGGGCGATCCGCCGGCCGGGCAGCACGATGTCCGGCGAGCCGGGCAGGTCGCGGCGGTGAAGCCGGTACCGCGCGCCGAGCCGCCAGAGCAGCCGGCGCACCTTGAGCTCGGGGCCGGTGTCCCGGCCCTTCACCCGCCGCATGACGGCCGAGCGCTTCTCCGGCGCGAAGACGTCCGTGCCTGCGCCCGGCGCGCGGCTCACAAGCCCTCGAACAGGGCCGTCGAGAGGTAGCGCTCGGCGAAGCTCGGAATGATCGCCACCACCAGCTTGCCGGCCATCTCGTCGCGGGAGGCGACGTCGAAGGCCGCGGTCAGCGCCGCGCCCGAGGAGATGCCGACCGGCAGCCCCTCCTCGCGGGCCACCCGCCGGGCCATGGCGAAGGCGTCCTCGTTGGACACCTGCACGATCTCGTCGATCACGCCGCGGTCGAGGATCGAGGGCACGAAGCCGGCGCCGATGCCCTGGATCTTGTGCGGGCCCGGCTGGCCGCCGGACAGCACCGGTGAGGCCGAAGGCTCGACGGCGATCATCCGCACCGACGGCTTACGGGACTTCAGCAGCTGGCCGACCCCGGTGATGGTGCCGCCAGTGCCGACGCCGCTGATCACAGCGTCCACCGCCCCTTGCGTGTCGTTCCAGATCTCCTCGCCCGAGGAGACGCGGTGGATCAGCGGGTTGGCCTCGTTGTCGAACTGCTGGGGCATCACCGCCCCGGGGATGGCGTCGACCAGCTCGCGGGCGCGGGCGACGGCGCCGGCCATGCCCCGCTCGGCCGGGGTCAGCTCCAGCTTGGCGCCCAGCAGCACCAGCATCTTGCGGCGCTCGATCGACATGCTCTCCGGCATCACCAGGATCAGCTTGTAGCCCTTGGCCGCGGCCACGAACGCCAGGGCGATGCCGGTGTTGCCGCTGGTCGGCTCGACGATGGTCGCGCCTTCCTTCAGGACGCCCTTGGCCTCGAGGTATTCAACCATCGCAACGCCGATGCGGTCCTTCACCGACGCGAGCGGATTGAAGAACTCCAGCTTGGCGACGACCTCGCCCTTCGGCTTGAGCGCCCGGGTCAGGCGCGGCAGGCGCACCAGCGGGGTGTCGCCGATGGTGTCGAGGATGGAGTCGAAGATCTTGCCCCGGCCGGCCCGACGATAGCGGGCGGCGTCGTAGGTCTTGTCAGGCGTGGCGTCCATTTGGGTCTCGGCGTGCTGGTGCCCTTAAGGCGCCGAAACTAAGCCTTCCGTCGGCGAATGAAAGCGGGCGAGGCCACAGTTTCTCTAAACGCCAGCCGACCTGCACAGGTCGCCTACGCCGCCGCCGGCTCGGTCGAGGCGGCCAGCGCCGGCTCCAGGACATGGCGCGCGAGCCAGCGCACCACCGGAACCGCCACCCCGTCTCCCGCCACGTGCAGACCGGCGTGGAGGCCGTCCGGCAGGCGGTAGCTATCGGGCAGGCCCATCAGCCGGGCCGCCTCGCGGGCGGTGAGCAGCCGCGAGCGCACCTCGCCGCCGCCGGCGAACACCAGGGTCTGGCGGGAGGAGCCGCCCCGCGGCGTGCGCAGGCACCCCGACAGCCCGTCGAACCGCACCTCGGCCCGCTGTACGCGGACGCCGTCCTCGGTGCGCATGCGCCGGAAGACGGCGCCCACCGAGACCTCGGGCCGGGCTTTGGCCGCCTCCACCCGCGCCATGTGAGCCGGGGCCATCAGCGCCAGCAGGGCGGCGGTCTTGGCCGGCGGATGCCAGGCGACCGCTCCGTCCAGCTCCAGGACGCTGGCGAGGTCGGCGTTGCGGGCCGGCGGCGTGGGCGGCGCCCACCAGATCCAGCGGGCCTTCAGGGCGTCGGGCAAGTGGGCGAACGCCTGCAGCACCCCGCGCGTGTGATAGGGACCGGGGCCCTCGGCGGCGGTCGCCCGCCCACGTACGGCGACGACGAACAGCCTCGGACGCGACTGCGGCAGGAAACCGGCCGCGTCGATCTCCAGCGCGCCGAACCGGTAGCCGCGCCCGGCCAGCGCCGCGCACAGCGCCTCGAAGTCGCGCCCGTCGTGCGAGGTCAGCAGGCCCGAGACGTTCTCGACCACGATGGCCCGCGGCGCGCGGCCCTCGGAGTCGAGCCCCTCCACCAGCCGCCAGAAGCCGAAGAAGGCGGAGGAGCGACCACCGGCCAGTCCCGCCCGCCCGCCGGCGAGGCTGAAGTCCTGGCAGGGCGAGGAGGCCCACGCGAGGTCCGCCCGGCCCGGCAGGTCGGCCGGTGTCAGTCTCCAGACGTCGCCTTCGTGGAAATGGGCCTGCGCATCGGGGAAGTTGGCCCGGTAGGTCGCCGCTTTCAGCGGGTCGAAGTCGTTGGCGAACAGACAGCGCCAGCCCTCGCCCAGGCCGAGCCTGGCCATGCCCCCGCCGGCAAAGAATTCGTAGAAGGTGAGGGTGCGACTCATCTGGCGCCGGAGTCTAACCTGCGCCGGCCCGATCCGCAGGAGCACCCATGCGCGCAGCCCTCCTCGCCCTCGCCGCCCTGACCCTGGCCGCCTGCGGCCGTCCTGCGCCCGAGCCCGTGACCCAACCGGGCCCGGCGCCCGCCCCGACGGCGGAGACGCCACAGGTCCCGGCCGGCCTGACGGGCGGCGTCGAAGGGCGGGGGACAGAGCCCTTCTGGGCGGTGACGGTGAAGGACGGCCGGCTCACCCTGGAGCGGCCCGACCATCCGCCGCTGACCGCGGCCGTGGGACCGGCCCGCCTGCAGGACGGCGCGGTCGTCTGGGATACGCCGGCCGTCAATCCGCCGATCAGGGTCGCAGCCCGCGAGGCCCCCGGCTGCTCGGACGGGATGAGCGACCTTTCCTATCCGCTGGCCGTGGAGCTGACACTGGACGGCGAGACGCTGAAGGGCTGCGGCGCGCGCGCCGGCGAGATGCCACGCGGCGAGCGCTGAACCCTAGGGCGCGACGGGCTCCGCCGAGGGAATGTCGACCGAGGCGAACCGGCCGGCGACGGCGGGCGGCGCCTTGGCGGGGGTCGGCAGGGCCAGGCCGACGACGACCGCGGCGAGGATGATGAGGGCGATCAGCGCTTTCAGCGCCATGTTCGGAATGCTCCCGGGGCCGGGGTCATTTCAACCCGGCCCTACGCTTCACATTGGCCTGACAAACGCGAGGTCAAGGGGGCCCGTTCCGCCCGCGACGCTTGACCGGGCCGGCCATTCGGGCGGCAGAATGGCTCCAACGAGAAAAGACGCCTGAAGGGAGGCGGCCATGGAGCGGGCCTGGGATCTGGTCGTGCGTGGCGGCACGGTGGCGGACGGTACGGGCGGGCCGCTCTACGAGGCGGACGTGGCGGTCAAGGACGGCCGCATCGCCGCGGTGGGCAAGGTGGCCGGGAAAGGCGCCGAGGAGATCGACGCCCAGGGCCTGCTGGTGACGCCCGGCTTCGTCGACATCCACACCCACTACGACGGCCAGGCGACCTGGGAGGAGCGGATGCAGCCCTCCTGCTGGCACGGCGTGACCACCGTGGTGATGGGCAACTGCGGCGTCGGCTTCGCCCCCTGCAAGGCCGAGGACCACGACCTGCTGATCCGACTGATGGAGGGGGTGGAGGACATCCCCTTCCCGGTGCTGTCGGTCGGCCTGCCATGGAACTGGGAGGGCTATCCCGACTATCTCGACGCCCTGGAGCGCCGCCGTTTCGACGTCGACATCGCCAGCCAGCTGCCGCACGCAGCCCTGCGGGTCTTCGTGATGGGCGAGCGCGGCGCCAACCGCGAGCCCGCCACCGAGGCCGACATCCACGCCATGTCGGCGCTGGCGAGGCGCGCGGCCGAGGCCGGGGCGATCGGCTTTTCCACCTCGCGCACGCTGAACCACCGCACCTCCGACGGCCAGCCGACGCCGACGCTGACCGCCGGCGAGGACGAGCTGACCGGCATCGCCATGGGCCTGGCCGCGGCCGGCAAGGGCGTGCTGCAGTTCGTCTCCGACTTCGCCGACCCGGAAGCCGAGTTCGACATGCTCCAGCGCATCGTCGAGCGGTCGGGCCGTCCGCTCTCCATCTCGCTGGTTCAGAGCCCGCGCGACCCGCTGGTCTACCGCTACCTGCTGGGCCGCCTGCGGGCGGCCAACGAGAAGGGGCTGCCGATGCGCGCCCAGGCCGCGACCCGGCCGGTAGGCGTGCTGTTCGGGCTGGAGCTGACGGTCAATCCGTTCAGCCGGCATCCCAGCTATCGCGAGATCGCCCATCTGCCGCTGGCCGAACGGGTGGCGCGGCTGCGCGATCCGGCCTTCCGCGCCCGGCTGCTGGCCGAGGAGCCGGAGCCGGTGCAGGGGCCGACCCTCGGGTCCGGCCGCGCCTGGGACAAGATCCAGCTGATGGGCGAGGAGCCGGACTACGAGCCGACGCCGGACACCAGCATCGCCGCCATCGCCGCCCGGCAGGGGCGCGATCCCTACGAGGTCGCGCTGGACCACATGCTCACGGGCGAAGGCCGCGGCATGCTCTACCTGCCGCTCCTGAACTACGCCGACTACTCGCTCGACCCGGCCTACGAGATGCTCAACCACCCCGACGTCGTGCCGGGGCTGTCGGACGGCGGGGCGCACGTCGGAATGATCTGCGACGGCAGCTTCCCGACCACCAACCTGATCCACTGGACGCGCGACCGCACCCGCGGGCCGAAGCTGACCGTCGAAAAGATGGTCAAGGCCCAGTGCCGCGACACCGCCGAGACGGTCGGGCTGTTCGACCGCGGCCTGCTGGCGCCGGGCTACCGCGCCGACCTCAACCTGATCGACTATCCCCGCCTGAAGCTGCGGGCGCCGGAGGTGGCCTACGACCTGCCCTCGGGCGGGCGAAGGCTGATCCAGCGGGCGGAGGGCTATGTGGCGACGATCGTCGCCGGCCAGGTCACCTACCGCGACGGCGCGCCCACCGGCGCCCTGCCCGGCCGGCTGCTGCGCGGAGCTCAGTCGGCCCCCGCGGCGATGGCGGCGGAGTAGCCGCGGGGCGGCCTTTCGCGGCGCCGCGGGCGACTTCCCCCTCCCGGCAACTCGCGCCATAACCCGCCGCCATGACGCCTGCGCTCGACGAGGCGCGGGAGGTCCTGCGCCGCACCTTCGGCCACGCCGAGTTCCGGGGCCTCCAGGCCGAAGTGATCGCCGAGGTGCTGGCCGGGCGCAGCGCCCTGGCCGTGCTGCCGACCGGCGGCGGCAAGAGCCTCTGCTATCAGATCCCCAGCATGATCCGGCCGGGCCTCGGCCTGGTGGTTTCGCCGCTGATCGCGTTGATGAGCGACCAGGTGGCGGGCCTGGTGCAGTCCGGCGTGGCCGCCGCCAAGCTGGACTCCAACGTCGACCTGGAGACCCGCAGCCAGACCTGGCGGCGGATCGAGGCCGGCGAACTCGACCTGCTCTACGTCTCGCCCGAAGGGCTGATGCAGCCGTTCATGCTGGACCGCCTGCAGCGCACGCCGCTGGCGCTGATCGCCATCGACGAGGTCCACTGCGTCAGTCAGTGGGGCCACGACTTCCGGCCCGAGTACCGGATGCTGGGGCGCCTGGCCGAGCTGTTCCCCGACACGCCGCGGCTGGCGGTCACCGCCACTGCCGACAGCCGCACCCGCGAGGACATCCGCTCCGAGCTGCGGCTGGAGGGCGCGCGGGAGTACGTGGCCAGCTTCGCGCGGCCGGAGCTGGCCCTGTCGGCCGAGCGCAAGCGCGGCGCGGCCGCCCGCCGGGTAGCCGAGCTGGTCGCCGCCCGCCGCGGCCGCTCTGGTATCGTCTACGCCGGCTCGCGCGACGGGACCGAGCGGCTGGCCCGCGACCTGGCCGAGGCGGGCGTGCCGGCGCTGGCCTACCACGCCGGTCTCGACAAGCGGCTGCGCGAGGAGCGGCTGGAAGCCTTCCTGGCGGCTGACGAGGCGGTGATGGTCGCGACCATCGCCTTCGGCATGGGGGTGGACAAGCCGGACGTCCGCTACGTGATCCACGCCGACCCGCCGGCCTCCATCGAGGCCTACTGGCAGGAGGTGGGCCGGGCCGGACGCGACGGCGAGCCGGCCGAGGGCATCACCCTCTACTCCGCCGCCGACATGGCCTGGGCGATGAAGCGGATCCAGAGCCGCGAGGTCGACGACCAGGTCAAGCAGGTGCAGATACGCAAGGTGCGCCAGCTCTACGCCATGCTCGACGGCACGAGCTGCCGCGCGGCCGGCGTGCGGCGCTACTTCGGCGAGGAGAAGGTGCGCCCCTGCGGCCAGTGCGACCTGTGCCTGGCGCCTCCCGAATCCGTCGACGCCACCGAGGCTGCCCAGAAGGCGCTGTCGGCGGTGCACCGGCTGGGCGGCCGGTTCGGCCGCGGCCGGCTGGTCGACCACCTGCTCGGCAAGACCAAGGATCCGTCCAGCTTCGAGGCGGGGCTGACCACCTTCGGCATCGGCCGAGAGTTCTCGCCGGCCGGCTGGCGCGACCTGATCGACCAGCTGCTGTTCGAGGGGCTGCTGCGCGAGGACCCCAACGACGGCCGCCCGCTGATCGGCCTGGGCGACCCCGAGGGCGTGCGCGCCGTCTACCGCGGCGAGCGGCGCGTGGCGCTGCGCAAGGCGCTCGAGGGATTCGACGCCACCACGCGGTCGGGCCGGCCGCGCAAACGGGCCCGCACGGGCGAGGCCGCGCCCGAGCTGTCGCCGCACGACCAGCCGCTGCTGGAGGCGCTGGTGGGCTGGCGGCGCGGCGAGGCGCGGCGGCAGAGCGTGCCGCCCTACATCATCTTCTCAAACCGCACCCTGGCCGAGATCGCCCGCGCCCGGCCCTCGACCCTGGCGGCCCTGGCCCAGCTGCCTGGGGTCGGCGAGACCAAGCTCGCCCACTACGGCGAGGCGGTGCTGGAGGTGGTGGGCGCCTTCGATGGCTGAGACCTACTGCCAGAGCGCGCTGACCCGGTAGCGGACAGCGGCGTCCCGCGCCCGGCCCGCCGCGCCCGGCTCGATCCGCACGTCGAAGGCCAGGTTGAAGCGGATGGTGCGGGCCGGTCCGCAGTCGCCGCCCTCGCAGGCCAGCACGAAGGTCGAGGCCTCGGGCCCGACGCTGGTGCTGACCAGTTCGGCGCCGCGCAAGGTGGCCGGCTCGATGCGGAAGCCGCCCACCCGGCCCGGCCAATCCGCGGCCTGCCCGCCGGTCACCGTCACCACCACCTGGCGGAAGGCGCGGCAGGCCTCCTCGCGCCTGGGCTCGCAGCGCACCACCACCTCTGGCGGCGGCACGTCCCCGCCGCGCAGCCGCACGAAGTCGCCGCCCACGAGGGTCACGCCGCCGTGGGCGTCGATGTGCAAGGTGGTGGGGGCGGAACCCTCGAGCAGCATGCCGAGGTCGGCGCCGCCCGAGGCGATCTGGGTGCTGACCTGCGCATCGCCCGACAGCGCGCCGGCCCCGGCCGCCTGCGGCCAGAGCCCCGCCATCGCCATCGCCGCGAGCCAGATGCTCCGCACCCCCCGTCTCCCCGAATCGCTCGGCGCGAGTCTGGCGAATCGGAGGTTGACGGGCGGTGTGCGCGCTACTCGTAGACGACGATCGCCGGCCGGCCGGGCGACGCCGGCGCATCCAGCTGCCAGCTCGCGGCGGCCGGCGCCGCAGGGCCAGGGGCAGCGGCGCGCGGCTCCAGCCTCAGCACCAGCAGGCTCGCCTCGGCAGAGGCCTGCGCCCGCGGTTGCGCCTGGGCCGGCAGGCAGCCGAGCGCGAGGACGGCGAGCACCGCCGCCTGTCCCATTCCGATCCGCCTGATACGTGCGTCCGCCGCCATGCGGCCGTGGCTGCAATCCGCACGCCGTCTCCCGGCGGCGCTACCCGGCGAGCGAAAACCCGAGCCAGCGCAGAAGGCGGGCGCCGAGGCTGCGGGAGGCATGGGGCCGACGCTCGGGCGCCGAGCCGGCGCGGTCCTGTCCGAGCGCCGGCTGCGGCGGTTCGGGAGCGGTGTCGGCCAGGATCGATGTCGCGCCGAGGCGGACGGCGGCCGCTACTTCGCCGACGAAGCCCCCCTCTCGCGGAATGTGGATCGCGGGGGCGGCGTTCAGAGTCAGGCCCAGCGTGGCCGCCTGTTCCGGATCGATGCGCAGGCGGTAGTCGCCGGGCCTCAGGCCGCCGACCACGAGGGCGCCGTCGAAGGCGGTCCGGCCCTCCGCCGCCACGGCGCCGGCCGCATCGACCACCTGCAGGCGGACAGCCGACAGCGGCCGGGGCGGCTCGCCGTCCTGGTGGAGCGCCACCTCGATCACCACCTCGCCGGTCTGCTGCAGCGGGAAGGCCGCCTCGGCCACCCGGCCAGGGCGCGGTACGAACACCAGCCGCGGCGGCGGCGTCGTGACGTAGGGGTCCTCGACGGCCGAGGCGTCGATCTGGACGGCTGCGCGCGCGCCGTCGCCCAGGCCGGTGATCAGCGCCCGGCCTTCGGCGTCGGTTTCCGCCACCCGCCGCCCGCCGCGCACGCCGAGGCCCGCCGCGGGCGCCTCGCCCGGCCGCCAGCGACCGTCGCCGTCGGCGTCCAGGAAAGCATGCACCCGCATCGCCCCGCCGGCTGCGGCGCCGGGTGGCGCGCGCCGGTAGCGCTCGCCGTCGAACACCAGGGCGGTCGCCAGCTGTACGCCGATCCGGGTCTCCCCGTCGGCGCCGGACCATCCCCCGAACAACGAGAGGTCGAGGTTGCGCAGGCGCCAGACGTGGGAGGCCTGCAGCATCGTGGCCGCGTGATCGCCCCAGCGGTGCGACAGGCCCAGCCGCAGGGCGTTGGCTTCGCCCCAGCGCCGGTCGAGGCTAACCGTCGCGACTGCGTCCTGGTCCCAGGCGGCGGTGGCGCGCACACGCCAATGGTCGTCGATCAGTCCCGAGGCGGTGATCAGGCCGGAGACGCGGCCGTCGCCGCGCGCGGCCTTGTCCTCCCGCTCATATCGTACCGCTCCGGACAAAAGAAATCGGCCGAGGGAGGTGGAGGCGCGGCCCGTCGCCAGCAGGTGGGCGTCGCCGCCCGCGAACTCATCGCGGCTGACACGCAGGCCGACCGGCAGGGGCCGGCGCCCGAGCTTGAGGGTCGTGTCGACCGACAGGGTGGAGCTGCGGCGCGAGGGCTCCAGGACGCGCATGTAGCCGCCGCCCTCGTCCAGGAACCCGCCGGAGAACTCGGCGTGACGCGCCACCAAAGCGACCCGGCCGATCCGGCCCGCCACGCCGAGGCTGGCCGCCGTGCCGCCCCCGTCGTCCGCGGCCAGGTTCGCCTGGGCGGCGAACCCCAGGACCGAAGCGCCGGCCCCGACTCCAGCCTGCGTATGGGTCCTGCCCACCAGGTCATGGAAACTGGCCAGGCCGGCGCTGAGCGAAGCGCCGGGCGCGACCCCGTAGGCGAGGTGGCCCACGGCGCGCAGGCCACGGGGTCCGGCGAGGCGCCGCGGCCTGTCGCCAACGTCCAGCAGATGGTCGCCTTCGCCTTGCGGATCGTCGTGGAAGGCGATGACCGACGCGCCTTCGTCGACGGCCCCGAACCTGACGAGCCATTCGCCCTGACGAACCGCGTCGCCGGCCACGTGCAGCCGGCGCACCTCCTCCCGCCGCTCGCCTTGCGGGCCGTAGAAGACCAGCCGGATGACGTTGAGGCCGACCATCAGCGGCACGTCTTCGAACGCATACTCGCCGGCGCCTTCCTCCTTGCGCGAGCCGCGGAGCACGTCGTCGACGTAGAGCTCGACTTCCCAGTCCCGCTCCAGGTCGCCGCGCAGGTCGATCTGGTCGAATGCGCCGATCTCCTGGAAGTCCTCGGTGGTGAGCGACAGGCCCCGGCCGCCGGCGGAACGGGGGCCGAGCGGCAGGCTCGGCGTGTAAGTGTCGCCCAGAGAGACGCGCGAGATCCCCGGGACCAGCGCCATGCGACGCTCGGGGTCCTTGCGCTCCAGCAGCACGCGGGCCTGGGTCAGCCCCCCATTCCCGTCGCCTGTCACGAAGGCCTGCAGTCCGGCCCAGGCGAGGTCGCCCGCCAGGCGCAGGTCGTACCGGGTCCGCATGTTTTCCGCCTCGCGCGCGGCCGAGACGGTGACATCCACCGCCGGCGGGCTGAAGGCGACGTAGGGCGTCGGCACGAAGGTCTCGGCCCGGGCCGCGGAGCGGCCGCCGTGCTCCAGCCGCTGGCGGCGAGCCTCGCGTTCGAGCCGCGCCTGGAACGGCAGCGGCTCCAGCGCCTCGATGGCCAGCGTGAGGCTGCGCACGTCCGCCTTCAGCTTCAACGGCAGCCAGTCCGCCAGTCGGTCGGGGCGCACCCAGATCTCGCCCTGGGCCAGGACTGCGTCCTCCGGAGCGAGCGACCAGCCCCGACCGGCCGCCTCGGCCTCGGCCGCCAGCAGGTCGAGGCGGAAACGGCGCTCCTCGCTCAGCACCCAGCCTTCGGCCCGGGCGCGGTTCGGGTCGACCGCCACGGCGATCTCCAGAAGTCGGGCGAGCTCGCCGAGCGGCAGGTAGACACCGGCCGGAGCGGCGTAGGCCGGCAGCGCCTCGGCGAGCAGCCGGCCTCCAGCCGACACCTCGAGCAGCAGCAGGTCGTCCTCGGTGAAGGGCTGGGCCTGGCCGGCGACCGCCAGGGCCGGGCGGGTGGCGATGGGGGCGGCGTCGGCGCGCGCGGCCGCAGGGGCTATCAGCAGCCCCAGGCCGAGCAGCAGGATCGCCCCACAGCCGCGCAACGGCTCAGGTCACCGTGTAGTCGAATCTGGCGGGCGGCTCGCCGCGCCGCGCCGCCTCGTCCGCGAAGACGATCTCGACGCGCTCGCCCTGCGACAGGCGCCGGCGCAACGGCAGCTCGAGGGTTCGACGGCCGATCTCGGCGTAGACCGCGACGCCGCGCGCCTGGGCGAGCGGCGGCTCGCCCGACCCGGCCGCCCGCACCGTCAGGTCGCCGTAGAGCGAGGCCTTGCCGGTGCGGACCAGCGCCAGGGCCAGCGCCGCCTGCCGTCCGGACGCCGGCGGCATGTAGCGGACGTCCCGGATCTCGGCGCCGGCGCGGGGGTCCCCCTGACGCACGATGACCGGGATGCTGACGCCGAATGCCGTGCGGATGCGGATGGTCATCTGCCCCGGGCGCGCCTGGGCCGCCTGCTCGGCGGTGAGACCCGCGTCCGGCGGCGGCACGGCGGTGACGGTGAGGTGGCTGCGGTATTCGCCCTCGGGCAGGTCGGCGGCCCGGGCGATGCGCAGCCGCACCGTCTGGGACTCTCCGGGCCGCAGCGTCACCCGCCGCGGGCTGAAGACGATCATCTCCGTGGCGGTCTGCAACAGGGCCGTGGCCTCGGCCCCGCCCGGCTCGTCGGCCACGTCGCCCGGCTCGCGGATACGGCCGTCCGGCAGCATTACCCGGTCAGCCAGCTCGATGGCGTAGGTCGTCGTCTCTGTTCCACGGTTGAGCAGGAACACCGTGGCCGACCTGGCGCCGGCGGCGAGCACCAGCCGTTTGGGCGAGATGGTCAGGTCCTCGCCGCCCTGGCCGGCGGCGGATCCGGGTAGGACGGCGGTCGCGAAACCGCCGAGGACTAGCACCTGCACTGCACGTCGGCGCGACTGCATGGCCACCCCCAAGCGAATCAGGATGGTTAAAGGGTCGCCTTCGCAAGTTCATGAAGTATTGATGTTACTCGAAGCGCAGACTGAGCAGTCCTGCGTGACCGGCGCTACCGCAAGTACCACCGCAAGTACTACCGCCGGTATTACCGTAATACTGGACTACGGATCGCCATTTTCAGCCCTGGTCTCTACGTCACGCCTTTTGGTCTCGCACGATCCACGTGCAGAAAAAAATCCCCGCGGTCGACGAGGACCGCGGGGGCGACGAGAAGCGAGCCCTGCACAGGGCTCTGAGGAAATCAGTTGTAGGTGGCTTCCAGGTTGATCGTGCCGGTGTAGTCGCCGCCCGGCTCGGTGCCGACGAACACGATGCGGCCGCCGACGCTGACTGTCTGGTTGCCCTGCAGGCCCGCGCCGCCGTTCACGATCAGGCCGCCCTCGTCGGTGCTGAGCGTCAGGGTGTCGCCGTTGCCGTTGGTGAGGGTCACGTCGTCGGACACGACCACGTCGTAGGTCACCGAGCCGTCGGCGGTGATGTCGAAGGTCGCGACCTCGGCCGCCGGGCCGCTCGCGAAGGCGTCGACCGTGCCGGGAGTGTCGGTGACGGTCCCGTCGCCGGCCAGCTGGTAGGACCCCGCGCCGGACACCACGACGGCGCCCAGTTCCAGGTCCTGATCCTTGGTGACGGTCAACGGCGCGAGGACCGTGATGGACGCGGTGGCGTCATCGTCGGCCTGCAGCTGAGCCAGCGCCGGCGTCGAAGACGCGCCGATCATGAAGGCCGCTCCCGCGGCCAGAAGAACGCGTTTCATACCGAACTCTCCATCATCTGTGTTCTACGACGGATGGAGGTTCCCCCCTCCATGCGGGGGCGGACGTTAAGATAACAAGGTTTCCTGAGACTTAACCCCGAAGAACAGGGGCGGAGCGGATGGCGCACGCCGTACCGTGCTTTCTGGGGCAGTGCGGGACGAGGGCGGACAGGCCCGCCGCGGGCGCCCGAGCAGGGCCTCCGCTTGTCGGTGCGGCCCGCCTGATGAAGAGGAGGCGCCCCTAGCCGCGCCGAACCGCGGTCACTAAGGTAGAGCCTGAAAAGAGCCCGACGGGGACAATGGTCGGGCCACGCCTGCGGCTGGACAGGCGGTGAGGCGGGTGGGGGAGTCTGGCGTGACGGGGAAGCTTTCGCCTTTGGTCTTGGACGTGATCTCGCGGGCAGATCTCGACCGCGCGACGCTGCCTGAAGAGCAGGCGTGGACCTTGCCCCCCGCCGCCTACGTCTCGAAGGACGTCTACGAGGCCGAGGCCCAGGAAATCTTCCTGAAGAACTGGCTGCCGGTCGGGCGCGTCGAACAGGTCGCGGCGCCGGGCGACTACTTCACGTTCGAGCTTCTCGGCCGGCCCCTCGTGATGGTTCGGGGACGCGACGGCCAGATCCGCTGCTTCTCGCGCGTCTGTCTTCACCGCGGAGCCGAGGTGGCCGAGGGCTCCGGGTCCACCCGACTGTTCCTGTGCCCCTACCACCACTGGTCCTACGACCTGGAAGGCCGGCTCGTGGCGGCGCCCCTCACCGAGGAGCTGACCGATCTCAAGGGCGAGGACTGCCGCCTGCCGGCGCTTCGCGTCGAGCTGTGGAACGGCTTCATCTTCGTGAACTTCGATGCGGACGCCGCGGGGCTTTCGGAAGCGATCACGGGGTTGTCGGAGTTCATGGCCCCGTACGGGCTGGAGGACATGCGCCTCGCCCCTGAGGGCCTGACGTTCGACTCCCCGTACAACTGGAAAATTCTCGTCGAGAACTTCATGGAGGCCTACCACCACATCGGGCCTCACGCGGCGACGCTCAGGGATCCGTACCCGGTCGAGCAGTCCTACGTTCCGGACAACGAGGGCGGGGCCTGGTCGGTCCTGGCCATGCCCGGGGCTACGGAATCGCATGGCGCGTTTCCGCCCATAGCGACACTGACGGACTGGCGCCGCCACGGCCTGGTGGCGGTCACGGCGTTTCCGACGATGCTGCTGGCCGCGTCGGGCGACGGGGCGCTCTGGTATCAGATCACCCCGATCGCCTGGGACCGGTTCACCCTCGACATCCGGTTCCTGCTGCCGAAGGACTCCTTCGCCGAGCCGGAATTCGAGGCGCGGTTCGCAGGCTGGCAGGGCGTGGTGGACCTCGTCCACCGGGAGGACCACGCCATAAACCTGAACGTCTGGCGCGGCCTGCAGTCGAAGATGGCGAAGGCTGGCCGCCTGACCCGCTTCGAACGGGCCATCTGGCAGATGAACGCCTGGTGGTGCGCGCAGATGCGGCCGGTGGCTTCCAGCTGAGCCGGCGACGAGCCGCCTAGACGTCCACCTCGGCGTCGAGGGCGTTCTCCTGGATGAACTCCCGGCGGGGCTCGACGAGGTCGCCCATCAGCCGGGTGAACATGTCGTCCGCGTCGTCGGCGTGGGCGACCTTCACCTGCAGCAGGGTGCGGGCGTTGGCGTCGAGGGTGGTCTCCCACAGCTGCTCGGGGTTCATCTCGCCCAGCCCCTTGTAGCGCTGGATCGACAGGCCCCGGCGGCCGGCGTCCATCACCGCGGCCACCAGGTCGAGCGGACCGCGGATGGTGGTCGATTTGTCCCGGCGCACGAAGGTCGCGGGCTTCTCGAAGGTTTCGGCCATGGCCGCGGCGCGCTCGGCCAGGCGACGGGCGTCGGCGGCGTGAAGCAGCAGATCGTCGAGCACGATGCGCTCGGAAACGCCCCGCTTGACGCGGCTGAACACGAATCCGCCGACCTCGCCCTTTTCGCCGACCCAGGGGCCGTCGCCTTCCTCGGCGTAGAGATCGAGCCGGCGGGCGGCGGCGGCGACGTCGTCCGAGCCGCCCAGCAGGCCGGCCAGCGCCGCCTGCTCGATCGCGAACGCCGGCGCACGGGTGGCGAGGCGTTCGATGGCCGCCTTGGCGCCGCGCGCGGCGTTGACCAGCTCCAGCAGATCCGGCCCCAGCCGCCGCTCGCCGGAGGCGAGGTCGAGGTGAGCGCCGTCCAGCCCCTCATCGACCAGATAGGCCTCGAGCTCGGCGTCGTCCTTCAGGTAGCGGCTCTGCTTGCCCTTGCTGGCTTTGTAGAGCGGCGGCTGGGCGATGTAGAGGTAGCCGCGCTCGATCACCTCCGGCATCTGCCGGTAGAAGAAGGTGAGCAGCAGGGTGCGGATGTGCGCGCCGTCGACGTCGGCGTCGGTCATCACCACGATCTTGTGGTAGCGGATCTTCTCGATGTCGAAGTCCTCGCGGCCGATGCCGGCCCCGAGCGCGGTGATCAGCGTGCCGATCTGGTCCGACGACAGCATCTTGTCGAACCGGGCGCGCTCGACGTTGAGGATCTTGCCTCGCAGCGGCAGCACCGCCTGGTTCTCGCGGTTGCGCGCCTGCTTGGCCGAGCCGCCGGCCGAGTCGCCCTCCACCAGGAACAGCTCGGACTTGGCCGGGTCGCGCTCCTGGCAGTCGGCGAGCTTGCCGGGCAGGGAAGTGATGTCGAGCGCCGACTTGCGCCGGGTCAGCTCGCGCGCCTTGCGGGCGGCCTCGCGGGCGGCGGCGGCCTCGGTGATCTTCTGGACGATCAGCTTGGCCTCGGCCGGATGCTCCTCGAACCACTGGCCGAGACCTTCGGAGACCAGCCCCTCGACCGCCGGCCGGACCTCGGATGAGACCAGCTTGTCTTTGGTCTGCGACGAGAACTTGGGGTCTGGCACCTTCACCGACAGCACGCAGGTGAGACCCTCGCGCGCGTCCTCGCCGGTCACCGAGACCTTCTCGCGCTTCGTCGCGCCGGTTTCGTCGGCGTAATTGGTGATGATCCGCGTCAGCGCCGAGCGGAAGGCCGAAAGGTGGGTGCCGCCGTCCCGCTGCGGGATGTTGTTGGTGAAGCAGAGGACGTTCTCGTGGTAGCCGTCGTTCCACCACAGGGCGAGATCCACCTCGACGTTGTCGCGCACGCCGCGGGCGGTGATCGGCTGCTTGATCAGCGGGGTCTTGGCCTTGTCCAGGTGCTGGACGAAGGCCGCGATGCCGCCCTCGTAGGCCAGCAGCTCTTCGAACGGCTCGGCGCCGCGGTGGTCCTTCAGCCAGATGGTGACGCCGGAGTTCAGGAAGGCCAGCTCGCGCAGCCGGTGCTCCAGCGTCTTCCGGTCGAATTCGATGAAGGCGAACGTCTCGGACGACGGCAGGAAGGTGACCTCGGTGCCCGTCAGGAACTCGCCGTTCTCGCGCAACGGCGCCTTGCCGGTCACTGCCAGAGGAATGACCGGATCGCCCCGGCGAAACTCCATCTCGTGCTTGAGACCGCCGCGATAGATGGTCAGCCGCAGCCAGTCGGACAGGGCGTTCACCACCGACACGCCCACCCCGTGCAGGCCGCCGGAGACCTTGTAGCTGTTCTGGTCGAACTTCCCGCCCGCGTGCAGCTGGGTCATGATGACCTCGGCCGCCGAGACGCCTTCGCCCTCGTGGATGTCGGTGGGGATGCCGCGCCCGTCGTCGGTCACGGTGCAGGAGCCGTCGGCGTTGAGGATCACCTCGACGCGCGTGGCGTAGCCGGCCAGCGTCTCGTCGATGGCGTTGTCCACCACCTCGTAGACCATGTGGTGCAGGCCCGAGCCGTCGTCGGTGTCGCCGATGTACATGCCCGGCCGCTTGCGCACGGCGTCGAGGCCCTTGAGGACCTTGATCGACTCTGCGCCGTACTCGGCCGCGCCGTTGCCGTTACCGTTGGTCTCGTCGGTCATTCGTGATCCAGAATCGCCAGTCCCGAGGCCTCCACGCGGACGCCCAGAGCTCGCCCTTTCAAGTCTTCGAACAGGTGCTCGTCCGTGCCGGTGAGGAAGGCCTGAAGCCCGAGCGCCAGAATTTCGTCGAACAACGCGCCACGCCGACGGCGGTCCAGATGCGCTGCGACTTCGTCCAACAGCAATATAGGGTCTGGGGCTGATTCTGCACCTGAAAGACGGGCCGCCTGGGCCAAAACAAGGTTCAAAATCAGCGCTTTTTGCTCGCCGGTGCTGCACTCGGCCGCAGGCCTGTCCTTTTCGGCGTGGACCACCTCCAGATCACCCCGGTGGGGGCCGGTCAGGGAGCGGCCGGCGGCCGCATCGCGGGCCCGCGCGGCGTCGAGCGCGGCGACCAGTTTCGGCTCAATCTCGTCGATCCCGGCGCCCGCCAGGGCCATCGCCTCCCACTCACCGGTGAGCGAGAGCCTGGCCTGCGGGAAGGGCCGCTCGCCGCGGGTGTCGATCTCGGCCTGCAGGGCCGTCAGCGTGCGGGCCCGGGCGGCGGCCATCAGGGCGCCGGCCTCGCCCATCCGCGCCTCCAGCGCCGTCAGCCAGGCCGGGTCGGCCGGCTCGTCGGCGGTCAGCAGCCGCATGCGCTCGCGCTGGGCCCGCTCGTAGGCCGAGGCGTGAGCCGCGTGCATCGGCTCGGCGGCGAACACCAGGCGGTCAAAGAAGCGGCGGCGCTCGGCGGCGCCTTCCAGGAACAGCCGGTCCTGGGCCGGCGTCAGCCAGACCTGCCGCTGATGGTCGGCCAACCGGCCGGGCGGGACCGTCTCGCCTTCCAGCCGCACGAGCCGCCGCGCCGAGCCGGCGGAATCGACGCCGGTGCCGAGGCGCACGGGCTCGCCGGCCTGCTCGATCACCGCCGAGACCGCCCAGGGCCGGCCGGTCGTCTCGCCCGGCAGCCGGCGGCCGACCTCGGCCAGGCTCGCGCCGCGCAGGCCGCGGCCCGGGGTCAGCAGGCTGACGGCCTCCAGCAGGTTGGTCTTGCCCGCGCCGTTCGGCCCCACCAGCCAGACCACGGCGCCGCCGATCTCGACGTGCGCCCGCTCGTAGGAGCGGAAGTCGGTCAGGGTGAGGGAGGAGAGCGCGGTCCGCACGGGGAGGCTCTACCAGATGGCGCCCTCGAGGGGGAGCGCCGCAAGGGCCGCTGCGGCGGGCTTGCCGCCGCGGACGCAGGCTCTAGGCTGCGCGCCCGGGGGGAGTGGTGCGTATGCGACGGATGCGGGTTCTGGCGGCGATCATGGCGCTCGCCGCGGCTTCCGGCGCGACGGCGCAGGAAGGCAGGGCCGTCAGCGACCCCGACTGGCTGGCCAAGCCCACCGCCCAGGAGCTCGCCGGCGCCTATCCCGAAATGGCGCAGATGCTGAACCTGGAAGGGCGGGCCGTCCTCGCCTGCGGGGTGAACGATCTCGGCGTGCTGCAGGATTGCCAGGTCCGCTCCGAGACACCCTCTGGGATGGGCTTCGGCCAGGCGGCGCTGGCGCTGACCGAACGCTTCCGGATGAAGCCGAGGACGGTCGGGGGCGAGCCCGTAGGCGGCGGCTCGGTGCGCATTCCCATCCGCTTCGCTCTGCCGGGCCGGCCCACGCCGGCTGCGCCCCCGACGCCGCCGGTCGCGCCGGAGGCGCGGATGGCCCTGGCGCGGCAGATCTGGGAACGCAGCAACGGCGAGGCGGCCTTCGTCCAGGCGATCGAAGAGCGGGTCGAGGAGATCGACGACTACCCGCTCGACCCCGAGGCGCTGAAGATCGCTCGCGAGGCCCTGCGCGAGGCGGCGAAGCGCAGCGCAAGGGACGCCGGCGCCTACAACATCGCCAGCCTGGCGGCCCGCTACGACGAAGCGCAATTGCGCGCCCTGGCGGACTTCGCGGCCACCCCGGCGGGGCGGGTGTGGCTCGGCCTCGACCCGCGCCGGAGCCTGCCCTGGGCGGAGGTGATGGCGACCTATGTCGAGCTGGTCGCCCAGGAGGCCCGCGGCCGGTTCTGCGCGACGCGCATCTGCCAGGTGGACAGGCTGTCGCTCAATCCTGTCCGGCAGACGGCGCAGATCGTGGATCCCGCCTGGCTGCAGGCCCCCGGCCTCGAACAGGCGCTGGCGCGGATGCCCGAGGGGCTGAGGCTTCTGCGCCTGGGAGGCGTCGTCCGTCTCGCCTGCACGGTGGGGCCGTTCGGCGTACCGGAAGGCTGCGAGGTGGCGGCAGAGACCCCCCGCGGCTTCGGCCTCGGCCCCGCCGCCCTGGCGCTCGCGCCCTACTTCAAGCTCAACGCCGCGATGATGGGACAGGGCGCGGCCGGCGAGTCCCTGAGCTTTCTCGTCATCTTCCCGGGCGCGAACTTCCCGGGGGTCGACATTACGCCGGCCGCGGCGGGCCCGGCGGAGAACCGCGAGCTGGCCCTCGAGCTCGCCCGCCTGCACATGGGGGAGGTGCCTGATGCGGCCGAGGGCCCCGCACCGCCGGTTCCGGCCGGCGCGGATGCGGACGTAGAGGCTCGCTACGCCTTCGTCACCGCCCTCTATGCACAGCGCAGCGCCCTATACGAGATCGTCGCGGGCACCTTGTCGCGCACCTTCTCGCGCGAGGAGATGGAGGATGTCCGCCACTTCCTGACCTCGCCGGCAGGGCGACAGATCGCCGAGCAGCCGCGTGATGACGACGGCTATTCCGGCCGACATTTCGCCGCCCGCATCGGCGTCGCCGCCGGAGAGGCCTTCTGTCGCAAGCGGGAGTGCCTGGGCGCGGAGGCGCCCGCTGCGGCGCCTACACCCTGAGCGGCATCAGGACGTACTGGACGTCCGGGTCGGCCGGGTCGAGCACCAGGGCCGGATCGTTCGGGCCGCCGAAGCGGAACTCGGCGGCGTCCCCGCTGATCTGATCGGTGACGTCCAGCAGGTAGCGGGCGTTGAACGACAGCTCGAAGGGTTCGCCGGAGTAGTCGATCTCCAGCTCCTCGACCGCCTGGCCGGCCTCCATGTTACGGACCGTCAGCACCACCCGGCCGGGCTCGATGGCCATGCGCACCGAACGGCTCTTCTCGGCCGAGATGGTGGCCACCCGGTCGACCGCGGCGGCGAACAGCTTGTTGTCGACCATCATCACCCGGTTGTTGTCCTTGGGAATCACCCGGACGTAGTCGGGGAACGAGCCGTCGATCACCTTGGAGGTGAGCGCGGCGCGGCCGAATTCGAAGCGGACCTTCTGCGGGCTGACCTGCAGGTCGACGCTCTCGCCGGCGTCGTCGAGCAGCCGGCGGACCTCGCCGACCGTCTTGCGAGGCACGATCACGCCGGGCGCGCCGGCAGCGCCTTCCGGCGCCGGCATCTCTGCGAGCGCCAGCCGGTGGCCGTCGGTGGCCACGGCGCGCAGCTTGGCGACACCGCCGTCGCTGACCGTGTGGAGATAGAGGCCGTTCAGGTAGTAGCGGGTCTCCTCGGTGGAGATGGCGAACCGGGTCTTGTCGATCAGCCGGATCAGCTCGTTGACGTCGACGCTGATCTGCCCGGACAGCCCGTCCGAACTCATCACCGGGAAGTCCCCGGCCGGCAGCACCGGCAGGTTGAAGCGCGAGCGCCCGGCGGCCACGGTCAGCCGCGGGTCCTCGCCGGTGAAGCTGAGGGTCACGTCCGCGCCCTCGGGCAGCTTGCGGACGATCTCGTAGAGGGTGTGCGCCGGGGCCGTGATCTGGCCCGGCTGGTCGACCTGGGCCAGGGCCTCGTCGATGATCTCCATGTCGAGGTCGGTCGCGGAGAAGCTCAGCTTGTCGCGATCGGCGGCGAGCAGCACGTTGGACAGGATCGGAATCGTGTTGCGCCGCTCCACGGCGCTCTGGACGTGGCCAAGGGCCTTCAAGAGCGCCGCTCGCTCGATCGTCAGCTTCATCGTTTTGTCCGCACTCCCGCGCAGCCGCCTGTGGGCGCGCCTCACCCCGACTTGGAAGGGACTTCCGACATTAGCGGAAAAGCGGCGCCGCGAAAGGGGGGTGCGTGCGGCGGCTTCGCCCCGCCCGCACGGTGCGGAAGCGGGGCGCGGGACGCCTGAAGTCTAGGCGCGGGTGTCGACCGCCCCGCCCGCCTCGTCCTCGTCGGCGGCGTAGGGCTGGGCGCCCGCCGGGGCCGACGCCGCACCCTGGCCGGAGCCCTTGGCGGCGACCACCACCATGGCCGGACGCACGATACGGCCGAACAGCTCGTAGCCCGCCTGCATGGTCTGCACGACGCAGCCGCCGGCCACATCTTCGGAGGGCTGCTCCATCATCGCCTGGTGCAGGTGGGGATCGAACTTGTCGCCACGGGCCGGATCGACCTTTTTCAGGCCGTTGCGCTCGAAGGCCGCCTGCAGTTCCTTCTCGGTCATCTCCACGCCGAGGACGAAGTTCTTCACCTGGGCCGGCTCGGCCCCCTCGGCCGGCGCGGCGGCCATGGCCCGGGAGAGGTTGTCGGCGACGCCGAGCAGGTCGCGGGCGAACTTCTGGATGGCGTAGGCGCGGGCGTCGTTGGCCTCGCGCTCAGCGCGCCGGCGGGTGTTTTCGGCCTCCGCGGCGAAGCGCAGCGCCTGGTCCTTCAGCGCGGCGTTCTCCGCGCGCAGCGCCTCCAGCTCGTCGGCGGCGTCGGCCACGGCCGCATCGATGTTCTCTTCGGCCGGCGTCGTTTCGTCGGTCATCATCACCCTTTACAAATCCATCACCTGGCCAAGCACGCGGGCGGTGTAGTCCACCAGCGGGATGACCCGGGCGTAGTTCAGGCGGGCCGGCCCGATCACCCCGATCGCCCCGAGCACGCGTTGGTCGCCCGTCATATAGGGTGCGGCGATCACAGCGGAACCCGACAACGAGAAGAGCTGGGTCTCGGCGCCGATGAAGATGCGCACGCCCTGCGCCTCGCGGACGTTGTCCAGCAGGCTGATGAGCTGCTCCTTCTGCTCGAGGTCGTCGAACAGCATCCGCACCCGCTCGAGGTCGGCGAGCGCCTGCGCGTCGCCCAGCAGATTGGCCCGGCCGCGGACGATCAGCGCCCGATCGGAAGCGTCGCCCCCGCCCCAGGCGGCCAACCCGTCCTCCACCAGGCGAGCGGCGGTCTCGTCGAGCTGGCGACGGGCCCGCTCGAGTTCGCCGCGCACCTCGGCGCGGGCCTCGCCAAGGGTGCGGCCGCGCAGGCGGGTGTTGAGAAAGTTGGACGCCTCTTGCAGCGCCGAGGGCGTGACGCCGGCCGACAGCCGCATCAGCCGGTTCTCCACCGCCCCGTCCTCGAACACCATGATGGCCAGCGCCTGATCGCCGCCCAGGGAGACGAACTCGACGTGCTTGACGCCGGCGTCGCGCACCGGCGTGACGACCACCCCGGCCCCGCCGGCCAGGCCGGAGAGGATGGCGCTGGCCTCGTTGAGCGCCTCCTCGAGATTGCGCCCGCGGCTGCGCAGCCGCGCCTCGATGTCGCGCCGCTCCTCGGCCGCCAGGTCGCCAACCTCCAGGAGGCCGTCGACGAACAGCCGAAGGCCCGCGTGCGTGGGCAGGCGCCCCGCGCTGACGTGCGGCGCGCCCAGCAGGCCGAGCGCCGTGAGGTCCTGCATGGTGTTGCGGATCGAGGCGGGCGAAAGCTGCACGCCGGCCTTGGAAATGGTTCGGGAGCCGACCGGCTCGCCGGTGTGCAGATAGGTCTCGACAACGCGTCGGAAGATCTCGCGCGCCCGCTCGTCCAGTTCGGCCAACGGCGGGCCGCGGGAAAACAGGGGGCTGGTCACGAGGCTGATGGTGGGTGCTGATCGCCCATGGACGAAACTCTTTTGACTTAGGATAAGCGCCCGCTTCCGCCGCGCAAGCGCGGCCCGCCGCGAGAGGACCACCCCCCATGCGCCCTTCCGAACGTGCGCCCGACATGCTGCGCCAGGTGACCCTCGAGACCGGGGTCAACCGCTACGCCGAAGGCTCCTGCCTGGTCGGCTTCGGCCACACCAAGGTGCTGGTGACCGCCAGCGTCGACGAAACGGTCCCCGGCTTCCTGCGGGGACGGGGACAGGGCTGGGTGACCGCCGAGTACGGCATGCTCCCCAGGGCCACCCACACCCGCGGCCGGCGCGAGGCCGCCGAGGGCAAGCAGTCCGGCCGCACGCAGGAGATCCAGCGGCTGGTCGGCCGCTCGATGCGGGCCGTAGTCGACCTGAAGGCGCTGGGCGAGCGGCAGATCACCCTGGACTGCGACGTCGTGCAGGCGGACGGCGGCACGCGCACGGCGGCGATCACCGGCGCCTGGGTCGCGCTGCGCATCGCCACCCGCTACCTGCTGGAGGAGGGGGTGATCGCCAAGGACCCGATCCTGGACCAGGTCGCGGCGGTGAGTTGCGGGATCTTCTCGGGAACGCCGGTGCTGGACCTGGACTACGAGGAGGACTCTTCCGCCGAGGCGGACGCCAACTTCGTGCTCACCGGGACCGGCGACATCGTGGAGATTCAGGCCACTGGCGAGAAGCGAGGCTTCTCGCAGGCCGAGTTCGAGGCCCTGTTTTCCCTCGCACGCAAGGGGATCGCGGACCTGTGCGAACTGCAGAGGCAGGCGACGGGCGGCTGACGCCGCCCGCCCCCGTGCAACGGTCTTAGTAGGGCAGGAGGATGCCGCGTTGAGCGGCTTCCGGCAGACGGGCGAGTTCCCGGGCCAGCGGGGCCAGGAGGGCTTCGATGAGGCGTTCGAAGGCGGCTAGCATGTCGCTGTTCCTTGTTCGTGTGCAAATTTGTTGCACCGCATATAGACTGCAGGCACAGGAAAATCAAGGATCGCGCGGCGGCGCAGCAAAGCTCCGCGCCGCTGTTGTGGCGATGCAACATCACGGATCGGTGAAATTCGTCGCCGCAGTGCAAACAGGCGTCGCCGCAGCGGCGGAGGCGAGGCGGCTCAGAACCCCTCGTCGTCCGGCTCGGGCGAATAGCCGGGGTCGTACTGCAGAAGGTCGCCGGGCTGGCAGTCGAGCTCGCGGCACAGGGCGGCCAGGGTGGTGAACCGGATGGCCCGCGCCTTGCCGGCCTTCAGCAGGGTCAGATTGGCCTGGGTGACGCCGACCCGGTCGGCCAGCTCGGCCAGCGACATGCGCCGCTCGAACAGCACCTTGTCGAGGAGGATGCGGACCGCCATGGCTAGATCGTCAGTTCCGCTTCGCGGCGCAGCCTCGCCCCCTCCCGGAACACCTCCGCCAGCACAAACACCACCAGCACCGAGAACCAGGCGGTGAGCGAGAAGCCGGAATCGAGCTCCTGCTGGCCCGGCAGCAGCCAGGCCGACAGGGCCCAGAAGGCGTAGCGGCCGAGCTCCAGGCCCGCCAGCATCAGCCCGATGACCCTGAGCCGCGTGACGTTGTCCGGGTGGAACGGGTCGCCCGCGGTCAGGGTGGCGAAGATCTTCCGCACCCGCTCGACGATCACCAGCACCGCGCCGACGTAGAGCGTCCAGGCGAACAGCGGCCCCACCACCAGTATGCCGCGGTTGGTGACCTCCTCGCCGTTGGCCGCGCGGAACACGACGTCGGAGAGGATTTCCGGATTGAACGACAGCAGGACCGCCAGGACGGTGATCAGCGACAGGGCGCCCACGCCGATCCACAGGGCCACGTAGATGACGTCGAGGATGGTCTTCAGGAAGCTCGACACCGAGCCCGGGCCCAGGGCGCGCATCTTCTCGTCTCGTCCTCGCCTGAAGCGCGGCCATGCCCCGCGCCGCGCGAGAGCCTAGGGGGCGCGCCGGCCTATGGAAAGGTGACAGGTAGGCCTTCGGCCAACCAGTCACCGCCCGACGCCGGTGACTGTTGCGCGGAGCGCCACCTGTCACCCTCCACCGTGACGCCGCCGCATCGCGAGGCTAGAACGCCGCCCATGCCTCTCAGCCTGCCTGCCGGCCAGAAGATCGTCGTCGCCACCCACAACCCGGGGAAGGCGAAGGAGCTGGCCGCGATCCTCGACAACCGCTTCGAGCTGGTGACCGCCGGCGCACTGGGCCTGCCGGAGCCGGAGGAGACCGAGACCACCTTCGTCGGCAACGCGCTGATCAAGGCGCGGGCGTCGGCCGACGCCTCCGGACTGGTGGCGCTGGCCGACGATTCCGGCCTCTCGGTGGCCGCGCTGGGCGGCGCGCCGGGCGTGCATTCGGCGCGCTGGGCCGGGCCCGAGAAGGACTTCGCGCTAGCCATGCGCAAGGTCGAGGAGCGGCTGGAGGAGACCGAAGGCGAGGACTCCTCGGCCTGGTTCACCTGCGCCCTGGCGGTGGCCTGGCCGAACGGCCCGGCGGTGGTGGTCGAGGGCCGGGTGGACGGCCAGCTGGTGTTCCCGCCGCGCGGGACCCGCGGCTTCGGCTACGACCCGATCTTCCTGCCGAACGGCCACGACCAGACCTTCGGCGAGATGGACGCGGCCGCCAAGGACGCCATCAGCCACCGCGCCCTGGCCTTCGAGAAGCTCAAGGCCGCCCTGCTGTGACACCCGCCCCGCCGCTGGGGGTCTACATCCACTGGCCCTACTGCGCGCGCATCTGCCCCTACTGCGACTTCAACGTCTTCAGGGACCGCGGGCGGGCGGACGAGCAGGCGGCTCTGGTTCAGGCCATCGCCGAGGACCTGAAGACCCAGGCGGCGTTGACCGGCCCGCGCGAACTGGTCTCGATCTTCTTCGGCGGCGGCACGCCTTCGCTGATGGACCCGCAGGCGGTCGCCGACCTGGTGGCGCTGGCCGGTCGCCTGTGGACCCCGGCGTCCGACCTCGAGGTCAGCCTGGAGGCCAATCCCACCGACGCCGAGACGGCCAGGTTCGCCGCGCTCGCCGACGCGGGGGTAGAGCGGCTGTCGCTCGGCCTGCAGGCGCTGGACGATGCGGCCCTGGCCTTCCTGGGCCGCAACCACGACGCGGCGGCCGGCCGGCGGGCCGCGGCGGCTGCGGCGCGCGCCTTCCCACGGCTGTCGGTCGACCTGATCTACGCCCGCCCCGGACAGACGCCGGCGGCCTGGAGGGACGAGCTCGGCGAAGCGCTGGCGCTCGGCCCCGGGCACGTCTCGCCCTACCAGCTGACCATCGAGGCCGGCACAGCCTTCGACCGCGCCGTGCGCCGCGGACGCTTCGCCCCGCCCGACGCGGATCTCGCCGCCGAGCTCTTCGAGACAACGCAGGCGGTGCTGGAGCAGGCCGGATTCGACGCCTACGAGGTCTCCAACCACGCCCGGGGCGCGGCCGCCCGCTCGCGCCACAACCTCGTCTACTGGCGGGGCTGGGACTACGTGGGCGCAGGTCCCGGCGCGCACGGACGGCTGACCGGCGCCACCGGACGCGAGGCGACCATCGCGCACGCCCGGCCCGCCGACTACATCGCCGCGGTCCGCGAAACCGGCCTGGGGTTCTCCTCCCGCGAGCCGCTTTCCCCCGTCGAGGCCGCCGAGGAGCGGCTCCTGCTGGGCCTGCGCATCGTCGAGGGCGTGCCCTTTGCGGAGCTGGCGGCGCTGGAGCTATCGCCCCGCCACCCGCGCGTCGTCGGACTCGCCGAGGCCGGGCTCGTCGCGGACGATCCCGAACGCCTGCGCGCGACGCCGGCCGGGCGGCTGGTGCTGGATTCGCTGACCGCGCGCCTCGTCGCCTGAGCCGCGTCAGGCCAGATCGGCGATCTCCTCGTCGGTGAGGTCGCCCGGGACGACGGTGACCGGCAGCTTGCGGCTGCCCCACTTGACGCCCTCCTTGGCGATCGAGGCGACCAGCGGCCCGGGGCCCCGGCCGCCGACCGCCGCGGCGAGCACCAGGATCTTGATGTCCGGGTCGTCGGCGACGACCTGGCGCAACGCCGCGCGCGTGTTGTCGGCGTGCTTGATGATGAACTCGGGCGGATGGGCGGTCTCGGCGATGACGAACTCGGCCATCTTCTGCAGCACCGCCTCGGCCTCCTGGCGGGCCTGGCGCTCGATCTCCTCGCGCACACCGCTCCAGTGCTCGAACACCGCCGGCTCGATGACCCGCAGCAGGGCCACATGCCCGCCGGTCGAGCGGGCGCGCCGGCAGGCGAAGCGGAGCGCGGCCTGGAACTCCGGCGAGTCGTCGGCGATGACCAGGAACTTGCGCTGGCTCATGGGGCGGACGGTGAGCGAAGCCGGGCCGTTCGGCAAGCCTCGCTCCCCGTAGAGGTCACGAGCGCTGACCCCAGAAGCCGACGATCTTCTTCACCTCGGCGAGCACCGGCGCGGCCTCGTCGCGGGCCCGCTCGGCGCCGGCGGCGAAAATACGGTCGATCTCGGCGGGATCGGCCAGGTAGCGGCGCATCTTCTCGGACACCGGCCCCAGCACCGTGACGGCGAGCTCGGCCAGCTTCGGCTTGAAGATCCCGAAGCCCTGGCCCGCATACTCGGCCAGCACCTGCTCGGCGGTCTGTCCGGACAGCGCCGCATAGATGCCGACCAGGTTCTGCGCCTCCGGCCGGCCCTCCAGCGCCTCGACGTTGTCGGGCAGCGGGTCGGGGTCGGTGCGCGCCTTGCGGATCTTCTGGGAGATGGCGTCGGCGTCGTCGGTCAGGTTCAGCCGCGAATAGTCGGAAGGGTCCGACTTGCTCATCTTCGCCTTGCCGTCGCGCAGCGACATGACCCGGGCGCCGGGACCCTGGATCACCGGCTCCGGCAGCGGGAAGAAGCCCGGCACGCCGTAGTCGTGGTTGAACTTGCCGGCGATATCGCGGGTCAGCTCGAGGTGCTGCTTCTGGTCCTCGCCGACCGGAACGTGGGTCGCCTTGTAGAGCAGGATGTCGGCGGCCTGCAGCACCGGATAGGTGTAGAGGCCGACGCTCTCGCGCTCTTTGTGCTTGCCCGCCTTCTCCTTGAACTGGGTCATCCGGTCCAGCCAGCCGAGGCGGGCGACGCAGTTGAAGATCCAGGCGAGCTCGGCGTGGGCCGGCACGGCCGACTGCGGGAAGATGGTGGCGACGTTGGGATCGAGCCCCGCCGAGAGGTAGGCGGCGGCGATCTCGCGGGTCTGGGCGGCCAGCTTGGCGGGGTCCTGCCAGACGGTGATCGAGTGCAGGTCGGCGACGAAGATGAAGGTCTCCATCTCGTGCTGCAGCTGGGCGAACTTCACCAGCGCGCCGAGATAGTTGCCCAGGTGCAGGGCGCCGGACGACTGCACGCCGGAAATCACGCGCGTCTTGCCCGCGTAAGGGGCGGGAGCTTGGTCGGTCATGGGATCGGACTTCGTTTCGAAGAGTCAGCTACGGGCGCGCGGACGCGCAGGCTCGGGGAGGCGGCTTAGCCGCGGCGCCATCGCCAAGTATCGACCGTACGAGCCATGCCCATGCTCCTAGGCGCTCCCCGCGGTCAGGACAAGTCCGCAGACGGCGCCGCGGCGGCCTCGCCCTTGCGCCGGCGGAAGGCGGTGCGGATCTCGGCCGGCGTCACCCCGCCGAGCGCCAGCAGCAGCCCCCCGTAGAGCAGGGCGCCCACACCGCAGACCGCGACCAGCGACAACTCTTTGGCGCCGTGCGCCAACACCGCGTCCAGGGGCGCTTCCCAGACCGGCCGGAAGTGCGAGGCGGCGGCCAGCGCCACGCCCATGATCGCGCTGGCGGCGCAGATGCGGGCCATCTTCGACATCGCCCGCCTGGTCGGCCGGTAGACGTCTCGCCGCCACAGCGCCCAGGCCATCTGCGCGACGGTGATCCAGGCCGCCGTGCTGGTGGCCACCGCGACCCCGGCCAGGCCGATCAGCGGGAACAGCGAGACGCCTAGGGCAATGTTCACCGCCACCGAGATCAGGCTGAACTTCATCGGCGTCCTGGTGTCGTCGCGGGCGAAGAAGGCGGGCTGCAGGATGCGCAGCAGCACGAAGGCCGGCACGCCCCAGCCGAAGTGCAGCAAAAGGTTCGCAGCTCCGGCCGCGTCGGCGGCCAGGAACTCGCCGCGGGTGAACAGCCCGTCGATCAGGAAAAAGGGGATCGAGACCAGCGCCGCGGCGGCCGGCAGGCTGAGCGCCAGGGAGAACACCATGGCCAGGTCCATGGAGCCCTGCGCCTCGTCGTGGTCGTTGCGCTGCAGCGCCTGGGCGAGCCTGGGGAGCAGGGCGACGCCGATCGCCACGCCCACCAGACTGAGCGGCAGCTGGTAGAGCCGGGCGGCGACCTCGTTCCAGGTCCGCCCGCCGGCCACCTGCGAGGCCAGTATGCCGGTGATGAAGATGTTCACCTGGGTCGCGCTCTGCGACAGCGCGTTGGGCCCGCCGATGCGGATCAGCTGCTTCATCTCCGGCGTCAGGCGCGGCCGCACGAGCCGGATGCGGGCGCCCGTCTTGCGCGCGAACCACCAGACGATGGAGGCCTGCAGCAGGCCCGCGACCAGCACCGAGAACGAGGCCGCGTAGGCCGCCGCCACCGGCTCCTTCTGAGGCAGCACGGCGGCCAGATTGCAGATGTTCAGGATGGTCGGATAGAGCGCCGAGACCGCGAACCGCCCGCGCGCGTTCAGCACGCTGGCGAACAGCGAGGCGATCACGATGAACGGCAGGTACATCATCGTGATCTGGGTCAGCACCACCGCCAGCCGGAACTTCGCCGGCTCGTCCACGTAGCCCGGATTGATGGCGTACATCAGCCACGGCATCGCCAGCATGCAGACCACGGCGATGACGATGGCGGCGGCGGCGACCGAGGCCAGGGCGTCGGAGGCGAAACGGTCGGCATCGGCCTCGCTGTCGGTCAGCCGGCGCGAGTAGCTGGGCACGAACGCCGCAGTGAACGCCCCTTCGGCGAGGATCCGCCGGAACAGGTTTGGAAAGGCGTTGGCGGTGTAGAAGGCATCGGCCGCGATGGTCTGGCTGGCGCCCAGCACGGCGGTGATCACCGCGTCGCGGGCAAACCCCAGCACCCGGCTGACCATCGTCCCGCCGGCGAAGATGATCGACTGGAGCATCATGCCGCCGCGGCGGACAGGGCTCTGGCGGGCGGGGGCGTCAGTCACGGGCCGAATGTCTGCGCTGAGCCGCTTCACCCGGTCAAGCGCGGGCGCACCTTGTCGCAGGGTGACAGGTAGCGCTGCGCAACCAGTCACCGGCAGCTCTTCGGTGACTGGTTGGCCGAAGGCCTACCTGTCACCCCTCCCCCACTACCGCGCGACGCTGGCGCGGGCCTTCTGGAGGTTGGGACGGGGCTTGGCGGGCGCGGCCTCGCCTTCCTGCAGGGCGGTGAGGAGGCGGGCTTTCAGGGCGGTCGTCCGGCGGGGGTCGCGCAGCTTCTCGCCGAGGGCGTCGGTGACGTAGAAGGCGTCCACCGCCCGCTCGCCGTAGCTGTCGATGTGGGCCGAGACGATGGTCAGGCCGGCGTCGGAGATGGTCCGCGCCAGGGCGCCCAGGAGGCCGGGCCGGTCGCGCCCGGAGGCCTCGACCACGGTGGCGGTCTCCGAGGCGTCGTTGTCCAGCATGACGGTGGGCGTGATGGCGAAGGCGGCGGCCCGGCCGTAGTCGGCGCGCCGCCGCGGCTCGGTGCGGATCGCCTCGCCCCTGGCGGCCGCCTCCAGCGCCTCGGCGAGGCGGGTGAGCGAGGCCGGATTGTCGGCGCCGTAGGGCTGGCCGGCGACGTCCTGCACGTAGAAGACGTCCAGGGCCTGGCCGAGCCGGGACGTGAACACCCGCGCGCCCAGCACGCTGGCCCCGGCGGCGGTGATGCAGGTGGCCAGGTCGGCGAACAGCCGCGCCCGGTCGCGGGCGGCGACCACCAGCTCGGCCGCGCCCTGGTCGGCGCGCACCTTGGCGGCGGCGGCGGCCCCCTTCTGCCGCTCGGCGCGGGCCGCGAGTTCGGCATGGACGCGCATGTCCTCGTCCGAGAAGCCGGCGAAGTAGGCGTCTTCCATCGCGCGGGCCCAGTCGGCCGCTTCGGGCGCGGCCTTGATCAGCCGTTCGCGGGCCGCGAGGGCGACCACCTCGTAGTGGCGACGCACGGAGCTGGCCTCGGCGCCGCGACCGCCGCGGAACACCGACTCGGTGGCGTTGTAGAGCTCGCGCAGCAGCTGGCCCTTCCAGCCGTTCCACACGCCCGGGCCCACGGCGCGGATGTCGGCCACGGTAAGCACCAGCAGGAGGCGCAGCCGCTCCGGGCTCTGCACGATCCTGGCGAAGTCGGTGACCGTACGCGGGTCGCTGACGTCCCGCTTCTGGGCGTAGTCGCTCATCACCAGGTGATGCTCGACCAGCCAGGCGACCAGCTCGACGCGGCGCCGGTCGAGGCCCAGCCGCTCGCAGGCGGTGCGGGCGGCCCTGGCGCCCGCCAGCTCCTGGCCGCCCTCCCCGCCCTTGCCGGTGTCGTGCAGCAGCATGGCCAGGAACAGGGCTTCCTTGTCGACGATCAGCGGCATGATCGCCGTCGACAGCGGGTGGTCGTCGGCGAACCGGCCGCCGGCGATGTCGTTGATCACGCCCACCGCCCGCAGGGTGTGCTCGTCCACCGTGTACGAGTGGTACATGTTGAACTGCATCTGCGCGACGATGCGCCCGAACTCGGGGACGAAGCGGCCGAGCACGTTGGCCTCGGTCATCATGGTCAGCGTGCGCTGCGGGTCGCGGCTGTGGGCCAGGATGTCGAGGAACACCCGCGCGGCGGCCGGGTCGCGGCGCACCTTCGAGCCGATCAGGCCGGAGAGGCGGGTGGCGGCGGTGAAGGCGTCCGGGTGCAGGTCGAGGTCGCGCTGGTCGGCCAGGCGGAACAGCCGCAACAGGTTGACCGGGTCGGACTCGAACGTCTGCGGCCCGTCGATGTTCAGTCGGCCGCCCTCTTCGTGGAAACCTTCGTCCAGCTTCTTGCGCTTGGGCCGCCCGCCCGGCAGCAGCCGCGAGAAGCCCTTGGGCTCGGACTTGACCCGCTCGGCCTCCAGCTTGGCGGCGAACACCCGGGTCAGGGCCCCGACCTCCTTGGCGATCAGGAAGTAGCGGCGCATGAACCGCTCCACCGCGGGGGCGTCACCGCGGTCTCCGTAGCCCATCCGCCTCGCCAGTTCCGGCTGCAGGTCGAAGGTCAACCGCTCCTCGGGCCGCCCGGTGGCGAAATGCAGATGGCAGCGCACCGCCCAGAGGAAGTCGAAGGCGCGGATGAAGGCGGTGATCTCGCGCCGCTCGAACATCTCGAGCTGCAGCACGCCCTCGACCCGCTCGGCCTCGGCCGGGTGCAGGTACTGGCCGATCCAGAACAGGGTGTTGAGGTCGCGCAGGCCCCCCTTCCCCTCCTTGACGTTGGGCTCGACCATGTAGCGCGAGGCGCCGGCCCGCGCGTGGCGGTCGTCTCGCTCCTTCAGCTTGGCGGCGACGAACTGGGCCCCGGTGCCCTTCACCACCTCGGCGCGGAACCGGCGCTTGAGCTCCTCGGCCAGCTTCTCGTCGCCGGTGAGCCGGCGGGCCTCCAGGATGGCCGTGCGGATAGTGTAGTCCTCGCGGGCCAGCTTGATGCACTCGTCGATGGTTCGCGAGGCGTGGCCGACTTTGAAGCCGAGGTCCCACAGGGCGTAGAGCATGTACTCGATCACCTGCTCCACGTGGGCCGTCTGCTTGTAGGGCCGCAGGAACAAGAGATCGATGTCGGAGAAGGGCGCGAGCGTGCCGCGCCCGTAGCCGCCCACCGCCATCAGCGCCAGCCGCTCGCCCTCCGTCGGGTTGCGGGCGCGGAACACGTGCACGGTGGTGAAGTCGTAGAGGGCGGTGATCACCTCGTCGGTGACGCCGGACAGGAGCCGGGCGGTCTCGATGCCGCCGGCCCCGGCCTCCAGCCGCTCCTTGGCGATCATCCGGCCGCGGAACAGGGCCGACTTCAGGATCTCCAGCGCCCTGCGCCGCTGCTCGGCCTCGTCGCCGATCGCCTCCAGCGCGGCGGCGGACAGCTGCGAGCGCAGCTTCACCCCGTCGACGACGTATTCGAGGCGGGTCGGGCGAAGGCGCGGGGGCATCGGGCGGCTTTCGGACGGGGACGCTGAGGAAGAGATATAGGCGAAGGCGGGCGGCGGCGTCAGTCGGGGCGGAATGGTAAACCCCGCGCGGATAGCCCGCGCCGGCTATCGCCCGGAAATCGCCACCAAAAGACCCCGGGCGTTAAGCGCGCTTAAGCCTGCCGCTTAACCAGCATCTCACCTCGCGTGGATATTTTGGGCGCAACTGCGAAGGTTGGACCTCCATGCCCAGGTTCGAACTCTATCGGAAGGCCGACGAGGTCCGCCGCCAGCGCTCGGGCGCCAGCGGGGCGCGCATGTTCGCCGTCATGCTGCTGCTCTGGGCCGCCATCCTGCTGTGGGCCAGCCAGGTGGTGTTCGGGCTCTAGCGCAGCGACAGGCCCGCCCGGGCCAGCACCGCCTCCAGCGGCTCGGTCCCGTCCCAAAGCACCGCCGACCAGCCGGCTGCCCTGGCCCCCTCCACGTTGCGCGGCGAATCGTCGATCAGCACGAGGTCGGCGGCGCCGAAGCCGGTGCGCCGCTGCACCGCGGCCCAGAACTCCGGATCGGGCTTGGCGCAGCCGAGCTCGGCCGCGTAATGGATGGCGTCGAAGCGCTCCTTGAGGCCGAGCGCCTCCCACAGGTGGCGGGCGCGGTGATGTTCCTGAACCGTCGCCAGGTGCAGCGGAAAGCCCGCGGCGCGCCAGGCGGAAAGCTCGTCCAGCAGGGCGTGATTCAGCCGGCCGTCCTTCTCGAACCAGTAGTCGACGAGCTCGCGGGCGCTGACCTGCGGAGCGATCTGCGCCAGCACCGGCTCCAGCCGCTCGAACAGGTCGGCGCGGCCGTGGACGATGTCGTGGAAGTGGGCCGCGAAGAACCGTTCCTGCAGCACCTGCGCCGGGATTCCCAGGTCGGCTTCGAGGTCGGCGTCCCAGCGGCGCCCGTCCGGGACCTGGACGACGACGCCGTCGACGTCGACCATCAGCGCCTTCACGCCAGCATCCCCTTCAGGCGGTAGAGGGTCTCCAGCGCCTCGCGCGGGCTCATCCCGTCGACGTCGAGGGCGGTCAGGCTTTCCTCGATCGGCGAGGGGCCGGTGCGCGCCTGGGGCTCGGCGACGGCGGCGAACAGCGGCAGGTCCTCCAGGTGGGCGGGCGCGCCGGCCTCGCGCTCCAGCCGCTCCAGCACCTGACGGGCGCGGGAGACGACAGGCGCGGGCACACCGGCCAGCTTGGCCACCTGCACGCCGTAGGAGCGGTCGGCCGGGCCGGGCCCGGCCTCGTGCAGGAAGATCAGCTCGCCATTCCACTCCTTGGCCTTGAGCGACAGGTTGGCGACGTGGGCCAGCCGGTCCTCCAGCACCGCCAGCTCGTGGTAGTGGGTGGCGAACAGCGCCCGGCAGCGGTTGGTCTCGTGCAGCGCCTCGGCGCAGGCCCAGGCGATGGCCAGGCCGTCGTAGGTGGCGGTGCCGCGGCCGATCTCGTCGAGGATCACCAGCGAGCGCGGGGTCGCCTGGGTCAGGATGGCGGCGGTCTCGACCATCTCCAGCATGAAGGTGGATCGGCCGCGCGCCAGATCGTCGCCCGCCCCCACCCGGCTGAACAGCCGGTCGACCACGCCCAGCCGCAGCTTCGCGGCCGGCACGAAGCAGCCGGCCTGGGCCAGCACCGCCAGGATCGCGTTCTGGCGCAGGAAGGTCGATTTGCCGGCCATGTTGGGGCCGGTGACAATGGCCAGCCGCGGCCCGCCCGCGCCGGTCCCGTCCAGGCGGCAATCGTTGGGCGTGAAGGCCTCGCCGGCCTTGCGCACCGCGGCCTCGACCACCGGGTGGCGGGCGGCCTGGGCCTCGAAGACGGCCGAGCGGTCGACCACCGGCCGGGTGGCGCCTACGTCCTCGGCCCATTCGGCGAGGCCCGCGGCGACGTCCAGCCGGGCGAACCCCTCGGCGGCGGCCTGAATCTGGGCCGCGACCGCGCAGGCGGCCTCGCGCCAGGCCTCGAAGGTCTCCAGCTCGATGGCCAGCGCCCGCTCGGCCGCCTGGGCGATGCGGGCGTCGAGCTCGGCCAGCTCGACGGTGGTGAAACGGACCTGGTTGGCCAGCGTCTGGCGGTGGATGAAGGTCGCGTTCAGCGGCGGCTTCATCAGCGGTTCGGCGGCTTTGGCGCTGGCCTCGACGAAATAGCCGAGCACGGCGTTGTGGCGTACCCGCAGGGAGACGCCGCTCTCGACCGCCAGCCGGGACTCCAGCGCCGCGACCACCTTGCGGGAATCGTCGCGCAGGGCGCGGGCCTGGTCGAGCTCTGGCCGCACGCCCTCGGCGACGAAGCCCCCGTCCCGGGCCAGGGTCGGCAGCTCCTCGCCCAACCCGGACTGCAGCAAGGCCTTCAGCTCGGCGAGTTCGGGCGCGCGGCCGGGATCGAGCGCCCCCAGCGCCGAGGCCACCTCGGCCGGCGGCGGGTTGAGCGCGTCCTGGTCCGCGGCGAACAGGGCGGCGGTCGCCTCGCCGGCGACCAGCCCGTCGCGCAGGCAGCCGAGGTCGCGCGGGCCGCCGCGGCCCAGCGCCAGCCGCGACAGGGCGCGGGCCATATCGCCCAGCCCCTTCAGCCGCTCGCGCAGCCGCTGGCGCAGCGGTCGGTGCTCGCAGAACCAGGCGACGGCGTCGAGCCGGGCGTCGATGGCCGCCGGATCGAGCAGCGGGCGGGCCAACCAGGCGGCCAGGAGCCGCGCCCCGGCGGCGGTCACCGTGCGGTCGATCGCTCCCAGCAGGCTGCCATCGCGCGAGCCGGCCAGGCTCTTCTCGATCTCCAGGCTGGCGCGGGTGGCGGGGTCGATGGCCATCACGTCGGCCGCGCCCGCCCGCCTGGGCGCCGTCAGGGCCGGCATGCGCCCGGCCTGGGTGGTTTCCAGATGAGCGGCGATCAGCCCCAGGGCGGCGACCTCGGCCCCGGTGAGCTGGCCGAAGCCGTCCAGGGTCTCGACCCCGTAGAGCCGCTTCAGCCGCGCCTCGGAAGCCGCCGGCTCGGCCAGCGCCGAGGGCAGCGGCTGGACGAAGCCGCCGCCGGCCTTCAGCGCAGAGCCCACCGCCTCGTCGGAGAACAGCCGGTCGGGGACCAGGATCTCCGAGGGGCCGAGGGCGGCCAGCGCCGAGGCCAGGCCGTCACGGCCCACGGCCAGGCACTCCACCTCGCCGGTGGAGATCTCGACGCTGGCCACCGCCGCCTGTCCGGCGCGCACCGCCACCGCAGCCAGCCGGTTGGCTCCGCGGGCGTCGAGCAGGCCGTCCTCGGTGAGGGTGCCGGGCGTGACGACGCGGACGATCTCGCGCCGGACCACCGCCTTGGAACCGCGCTTCCTGGCCTCGGCCGGGTCCTCCATCTGCTCGCAGACGGCGACCTTGAAGCCGGCCCGGATCAGCTTGGCGAGATAGGCCTCGGCGGCGTGAACCGGCACTCCGGCCATGGGGATCGGCTCGCCGCCGTGCTGGCCGCGCGAGGTCAGCGTGATGCCGAGCGCGGCGGCGGCCTTCTGGGCGTCCTCGAAGAACAGTTCGTAGAAGTCGCCCATGCGGAAGAACACCAGCGCGTCCGGCTGGCGCGCCTTGGCCTCGAAGAACTGGGCCATCACGGGGCTGGCCGCCGCGGCCTGGGCGAGGGCGGCGTCGGACTTCTGGCTGGCGGCGTTCATGGCCGGCGGAGGCTAGCGGGGCCCGCCGCCCCCGTCAGCCCCGCCCCGGCCGGCCGCGACGATCGGCGGGCAGTTGTCAACAGGTAAGCGCCCTGCGGGCCGGCGCCGAAAAACCGGGCAGCGGCGCTGTGAGCCTCCAGCAGCCCTTGAACGTTTTCCCGAACGCCCCAAGCTCTTCAGGGAAAGGCGGTTTGCAGCTTGTCCTACTTCATCGTCCCCGCCGGCCCTTCCGACGCCCGCGACATCGCCCGGGTCCACGTGGCCTCGTGGCGCGAGACCTACCCCGGCATGCTGCCGGCCAACTTCCTGGCGGCGATGAACGAGGATGTGCACGCCCGCCGCTGGCGCGTGACGCTGATGGAGCCCGGCCCGGACGACGTCGTGCTGCTGGCCGAAGGGCCGGGGGGCGTGGTCGGCTACTGTTCGGCGGGCCCGTCGCGCTTCCGCCGGCCGGGCGAGGCGGAGATCGCCACCCTCTACGTGCTGAAGAAGGCGCAGGGCGAGGGGCTGGGCCGCCGGCTGGTGCAGGACGCCGCCCGCGCGCTCGCCGCGCACAACGCCGACAGCTTGGTGATCTCGGTGCTGGAGGACAACCTGAAGGCCCGCGCCTTCTACGAGCACCTGGGCGGGCAGGCCGAAGAACCGCGCGCCGACCGCGGCCCCGGCGGCCTGGTCTACGAGGTCGACTACCGCTGGCCGGACATCCGCGTCCTCGTCTGATCGGACGGTGGCGCCCGCCCCGCGGCGCTTGCTAGTCTACCGACAAACGACACGCCTCCGGGGAAGGGGACGCCATGGCCTCGCCGCTCGACGGCCTGAAGGTGCTCGACTGCACTCACGTCATCGCCGGGGCCTGGTGCTCGCTGCTGCTGGCGGACATGGGCGCGGACGTGATCAAGATCGAGCCGCTGGAGGGAGAGACCACCCGCGGCCACCCCAAGGCCCGGTTCAAGGCCTTCGACTACGTCAACCGCAACAAGCGCTCGCTGGCCGTGGACCTCTCCAAGCCCGAAGGCCAGGCGGTGATCCGCCGGCTGGCGCGCTCCGCCGACGTGTTCGTCGAGAACTACCGGCCGGGCGCGCTGGAGCGGATGGGCCTGGGTTACGCCCAGCTGTCGGCCGAGAACCCCCGGCTGGTCTACGCCTCGGTTTCCGGCTTCGGCCACACCGGGCCCTACCGCGACCGCGGCGGCTTCGACCTGATCGCCCAGGCGATGAGCGGCATCATGAGCTTCACCGGCGAGGTGGGCTCGACCAGGCCGACCGCCGCGGGCGTGCCGCTGTCGGACCTCAACGCCGGCCTGTTCGCCGCGCTCGGGGTGCTGGCCGCCCTGCGCCACCGTGACCAGAGCGGTGAGGGCCAGCACGTGGAGACCTCGCTGCTGGAGAGCGCCATCGCCTACACCGTCTGGGAGACCGGCCTGCATCTGTCGACCGGCGAGGTGGCCAAGCCCAACGGCTCGCGCCACCGGCTGGCCGCGCCTTACGAGGCGCTGAAGACCGCCGACGGCCACGTGGTGGTCGGCGTCAACAACGAGCGGCTGTGGGCCAGGTTCTGCCAGGCGCTGGGCGATCCGGCGCTGAAGGACGACCCCAGGTTCGCCGACAACCGCGCCCGGGTGCAGAACCGCGACGCCCTCGCCGAGCGCATCGAGGAAGTCCTCGCCGGCGACACCACCGAGGCCTGGGTGGCACGCTTCGAGGCGGCCGGCGTGCCCTCGGGGCCGATCAACACCATCGACAAGGCCCTGACCGACCCGCACGTGACCGCCCGCGGGCTGCTGGCCGAGGTGGACGGGCGCCGGTTCACCCGCACGCCGCTGCAGTTCTCGAAAACGCCGGTGGCCGTGAAGCGCGGGCCGCCGCCGCTCGGCTCGTCGAGCCGGGACGTGCTGGCCGAGGCGGGGCTGCCCCCCGAAGAGATCGACAAGCTGGTGGCGTCGGGAGTGGTCGGCGCCGGAGAGGACGTGAAGGCATGAGCGGAACCGTTCACCTGGAGGCGCCGTCGAAGCACGTGCGCTTGCTGACCATCGACAACCCGCCGATGAACCCGCTGGGGGTGGAGATGCGCGCCACCTTCATGGGCGTGCTCGACGAGGTCGACGCCCACGCCGACGTCCGCTGCCTGGTGGTCACCGGCAAGGGCCGGGCCTTCTGCTCCGGCGACGACCTGAAGAACGTGGGGGCGCAGGGCGAGGACCTGGCCGGCTTCTCGCGCCTGCTGGACCGGCTGGACGCCAGTCGCGTGCCGGTGGTGGCCGCGGTCAACGGCTGGTGCGTCGGCGGCGGCTTCGAGCTCGCCCTGTGCTGCGACGTCCGCATCGCCTCGACCGAGGCCAGGTTCACCGCCGCCGGCGTCAACGTCGGGCTGATGGCCAGCGCCTACCGCCTGCCGCGGATCATCGGGGTGGGGCCGGCCAAGGCCATGCTGCTCACCGGCCTGCCGCATGACGCCGCCACCGCCGAGAAGTTCGGCCTGGTCACCGCGGTGCACCAGCCCGAGGCGCTGATGCCCGCCGCCCTGGCGCTGGCCGAACGCATCGCCTCGCGCGCGCCGCTCTCGGTCGCCGCCGCCAAGCGCGTCTCGAGCCGCGCGCCCGACCTCTCGCCCGAGGAGGCCGAAAAGGTCCAGGCCGCCGAACTGCGCGTCCTGCGCAAGAGCGCGGACCACAAGGAAGCCGTCCGCGCGTTCCGCGAAAAGCGCGAGCCGGTGTTCACCGGGGAGTAGGGGCTGGTCGTCGCCGCCCTGCGGCGCAATCCGCTGACGTCTGAGGCCGGCTCAGACCCTCGACATCACCAGGCAGCCGTTGGTGCCGCCGAAGCCGAAGCTGTTGCTCATCACCGTCTCGAGGTGGCGGTCGATCCGCTGGCGGACGATCGGCATGTCCTCGAAGACCGGGTCCAGCTGTTCGATGTGGGCGCTCTCTGCGACGAAGCCGTTGTTGAGCATCAGGAGCGAGTAGATCGCCTCCTGCGCGCCGGCGGCCCCGAGGCTGTGGCCGGTGAGCGACTTGGTGGACGAGATCAGCGGGGCGTCCTTGCCGAACGCCTCGCGGACCGCCTCCATCTCCTTGACGTCGCCGACCGGAGTCGAGGTGCCGTGCGGGTTGAGGTAGTCCACCTTGCGGCCGCCGGCGCCCTTCAGGGCCAGCTTCATGCATCGGGCGGCGCCTTCGCCCGACGGGGCGACCATGTCGAAGCCGTCGGAGTTGGCCGCATATCCGACGATCTCGCCGTAGATCTTGGCCCCGCGCGCCTTGGCCCGCTCGTATTCCTCGAGCACCACGATGCCGGCCCCGCCGGCGATCACGAAGCCGTCGCGGTTGGCGTCGTAGGCCCGGCTGGCGACGCTCGGCCGGTCGTTGAAGTTGGAGCTCATCGCGCCCATGGCGTCGAACAGCACCGACAGGGTCCAGTCCAGCTCTTCCGTGCCGCCGGCGAACACGACGTCCTGCTTGCCCCAGGCGATCTGCTCGTAGCCGACGCCGATGCAGTGGGCGGAGGTGGCGCAGGCCGAGGAGATGGAGAAGTTCAGGCCGCGGATCTTGAACCAGGTGGCCAGCGTGGCCGAAGGGCCCGAACTCATCGCCTTGGGCACGGCGAAGGGGCCGACCCGCTTGGGCCCGCGCTCCTTGGCGGTGGCCGCGGCCTCGACGATGGCCCGCGTCGAGGGCCCACCGGAGCCGACGATCAGGCCGGTCATCTCGTTGGAGATCTCGCCTTCCTCAAGGCCCGAATCGGCGATCGCCTGTTCCATGGCGATGTGGCCGAAGGCGGTGCCCTGGGCGAGGAAGCGGGCCGCCCGGCGGTCGACCATGGATTCCCAGTCGATCTGCGGCGGGGCGTGAACCTGGGAGCGGAAGCCGAGCTCCGCGTATTCGGGGGCGTTCCGAATTCCGCTCTTGGCCTCGCGCAGCGAGGCCAGCACCTCGTTGGCGTTGTTGCCGATGGACGAGACGATACCGATGCCGGTTACGACGACGCGGCGCACTTGAGCTCCTCCCGCTTACCTTGCGAGCGCTTCGGGCGACATCAGGCCGACCCGCAGGTCCTCGGCCCAATAGATAGGCTTTCCGTCGGCTTCCAGCACCGCATCCCCCAGGCCCATGACCAGCGAGCGGTTGATCACCCGCTTCATGTCGACCTTGTAGACCACCTTGGTGATGTCTTGGGTCACCTGGCCGGCGAACTTGACGTTGCCGCAGCCCAGCGCCCGACCGCGGCCCTTGCCGCCGATCCAGCCCAAGAAGAATCCGACCAGCTGCCACATGGCGTCGAGGCCCAGCGAGCCCGGCATCACCGGGTCGCCCAGGAAGTGGCAGTCGAAGAACCAGAGGTCGGGCGTGATATCGAATTCCGCCTCGATGTAGCCCTTGCCGTACTTGCCGCCGTCCTTGTTGATCGTGACGATCCGGTGGAACAGCAGCATCGGGGGCGCGGGCAACTGGGCGTTGCCAGGCCCGAACAGCTCGCCGCGGGCGCAGGCCAGCAGTTCTTCGTAGTCGTAGCGGTCCTTGACCGCAGGGCTCGTCGTTTCCGCCATCACCAGCCTGGCCGTGCTCTCAGGAAGGGTGAGGCCCTAACACGACCCCGCGCACCGGCTCAACGACATTGGGGACGTTCGTCGGTCCCCCATAGCTCGTTCGCCGGCGCCCAGCCGGTGGTCCGGCCTGCGCGGATGCGGCACCATCCTTCGCTGCAGCGGTCCAACGCAGCCAGCGAGCGCGGGTTCAAATAGGCGAAGGCGCGCTGCTGCGGATCGGGCTTTCGGCGCAGCGCCAGCGGGGTGTCCTTGACCCGCATCACCATGCGCCGTCCGTCGGTCGTGCGCCGGTGCACCCAGGCGGAACCGCCGTCGGGGTCGCACACCTTGCGCCACTCGCGGGTCTCGGCGACGACCTGCACCGGCAGTCCCTTCACCCGATAGATCCACAGCCTGCGGTGATCGTCGGCGGGACCGGAGCGGGCGTTCACCTCGTCGAACTTCAGCGACACGTAGCGCGGCACCGGAAGACCCGACGGCGTGGGCCGGTCGGCGGCCAGCGCAGCGGTTGCGCCGCAGAGCGCCAACGCCGCCGCCAGTTTCAGCAGCCGACTTTTTCGCCGTCCGTACAATCCGTGCTCGCCTTGGCCGCCGAGGGGGGCTTTGCTAGAAGCGCGCAAAATCGCGCCTACAGCCGCGCCCCAGGAAGCCCCCTTTTCGTATCTCATGGCCGCCCGCAAGCCGAAAGTCATCGTCACGCGCAAGCTCCCCGATCCGGTGGAGACGCGCATGCGCGAGCTGTTCGACGCCGAACTTAATCTCAGCGACGAGCCTATGAGCCGCGACGCGCTGGCGCAGGCCCTGCAGCGCGCCGACGTGCTGGCGCCGACCATCACCGACCGCCTCGACGCCGAAACGCTGCAGGCGGCCGGCCCGCAGCTGAAGCTGATCGCCAACTTCGGGGCCGGGGTCGACCACATCGACGTGGCGGCGGCCAACGCCCGCGGCATCACCGTCACCAACACCCCGGGCGTGCTGACCGAAGACACCGCCGACCTGACGATGACCCTGATGATGACCGTGCTGCGCCGGGTGGTGGAAGGCGCCAACATCGTCCGGGAAGGCAAGTTCACGGGCTGGTCGCCGACCTGGATGCTCGGCCGGCGGATCACCGGCAAGCGCCTGGGGATCATCGGCATGGGCCGGATCGGCCAGGCGGTCGCCCGCCGGGCCCGCGCCTTCGGGCTGCAGATCCACTACCACAATCGCAAGCCGGTCTCGCACCTGATCGCCGAGGAGCTGGGCGCCACCTACTGGGACAGCCTGGACCAGATGCTGGCCCGGGTGGACATCGTCACCGTCCACTCGCCGCACACCCCGGCCACCTACCACCTGCTGTCTGCCCGCCGGCTGAAGCTGTTGCAGCCCCACGCGATCGTGATCAACACCGCCCGCGGCGAAATCATCGACGAGAGCGCGCTCGCCCAGCTGCTCGCCGACGGCAAGATCGCCGGCGCCGGCCTCGACGTGTTCGAGCGCGAACCCGAGATCAAGCCCGAGCTACTTTCCGCGCCCAACACCGTGCTGCTGCCGCACATGAGCTCGGCCACCATCGAGGGCCGCATCGACATGGGCGAGAAGGTGATCATCAACATCAAGACCTGGATGGACGGCCACCGCCCGCCCGACCGGGTGATCCCAGCGATGCTCTGAGCCGAGGCCGCGTCCTCCGGGAGGGGCCTTCAGTCCACGAAGTCACCGGAATCGAGCTGTGACAGCTTGACGTTCTTGAGGGTCAGGAAAGTCAGGCCGTCATAGGTGAACTGGACATCGGCGCCGACCTGGCTCGCCAGGCCGAGCAGGTCGACCCCGAGCGGAGCACCGACCGTCTCCAGCTGATCGGTCCCGTTCTTGAAGTCGTAGACGATCGTCGGCTCGAACTCGACGAAGAAGCGGAAGACGTCCTCGCCGCCGCCGCCGCGAAGATGGGCGCCCTGCAGACGGTCGTCGCCGGACCCGCCGTCCAGGCTGTCGCCACCCTCGCCGCCGACCAGCGTGTCATCCCCGCTGTTGCCATGCAGGGTGTCGTTCCCCCGCGAGCCCTCCAGCCGGTCGTCCTCCTTGCCGCCGCTGAGCGAATCGTCCCCGCGACCGCCGCTCATCGTGTCCTCGCCCTCGCCGCCCATGACGGTGTCGTTCCCGTCGAGCCCGTTGAGGTGGTCGGCGCCGCGCCCGCCCTCGATGAAGTCGTTCCCCAGACCGCCGAACAGCTGGTCCTCCTCGCGGCTGCCGCGCAGCGAGTCGTTGCCGGAGCCGCCCCAGGCGTAGACGCTGTCGGAAGCCTGCACGGTATCGTTGCCGCCCATGCCCCAGATCATCGACACCTCGCCCCTGGACTTCAGCAGCTGGCCGGCTTCGCTCCCGTAGATCAGGTTCGGGTGGATGTCGTCGGGGATCCAGGCGCCGGAGATCCAGGCGTCGCCGTAGCGGAAGCCGACATCGTCGCCGTTGCCTTCCTCCTCGATCAGCTGGGCGCCGCCGTCCCAGAACTGATCCACCCGGAAGAACAGCGACCCCGGCGGCTCCGTCTCGTCGTTGTCGAGATGGATGCCGATAAAGCCCATGTCGACGATCGAGAGATCCGTCCCGTTGCTGCGGATGACGAACTCCTCCGGGAAGAACATCGAATGGCCTTCGAAGGTGATCGCCACGCCGGCGTTGCTTTCGCGGACCATGGTGGTCTCGTCTTCGAAAGCATCTTCATACTGGTCGGCCGCGCCGCCGCTCAGCGCCACGTGTGCGCTGATCTTCTGCCCATTGTCGTAGTTGAAGTCGCCTGTGACGTCGTTCACCTGCTCGACGACGCCGTAAAAGGTGAAGGAGGTGGCTGGCATGGTGCGCCCCTTGAGGTTGCGCCCGGCTAGATCGCCGGCGCGCACGGGAGCCGTGTGTCCCCGCAAGCCGCTCAACCGGAGCGCGGGCGGCCTGGGTCGCTGGTAACAGCCAGTTGATTGCGGCCGCGCTTCAAAGCCTGGACGGGGAGAGGGCCGCCGCGCCGAGCGGCTACAGCGACCCTGTCCGCGCGACCAGGACTTGCGTCAGTAGATGAAGTCGAAGTCGCTCTCTCGCAGCTGGCTCAGGCTGATGTTACGGATAATCAGGTCGGCGTCGCCCTCGCCGTCGATCACCACGTCCGAGCCGACCTGCGACGCGTGGCCGATGAACACGCTCCAGCCCGGATCGCTGCCGATCACCTGCAGCATATCGGCGCCATGCCGGAAGTCTTCGACGATCGTCGGACCGCCGAATTCCAGGCTGAAGCGGAAGGTGTCCTCGCCGGAGCCGCCGTGGAGGCGGTAGCCCTCCAGCACGTCGTCGCCGGAGCCGCCGCTCACCGAGTCCAGGCCCTCGTTGTCGATCAGGGTGTCGTCGCCGGAGCCGCCCGACAGGGTGTCGTTCCCCTGCAAGCCACGGATGTAGTCGTCCTCCACCCCGCCGCTCAGGGAGTCGTCGCCGTTGCCGCCCATCATCGTGTCTTCGCCATCGCCGCCGATGACGGTGTCGTCGCCTTCCAGGCCGTTGAGCATGTCGGCGCCGTCGCGACCATGGATGTAGTCGTTCCCGTCATTGCCCCAGAGCTGGTCTTCCTCGCCGCTGCCGCGCAACGAGTCGTTCCCGTCGCCGCCCCAGCCGTAGAAGCTCTGCGAACCGCCGGTCAGGGTGTCGTCGCCTTCGCGACCCCACAGCATCGAGACTTCGCCCTTGGCCTTGAGCGTCTCGCCCGCCGCGGAGCCGTAGATGAGCTTCGGGGTGATGTCGTCAGGGATCCAGGCGCCTGACACCTGGGCCTCTCCATAACGGAAGCCGCCGGAGTCTCCGTTGCCTTCTTCTTCGATGAGCAGGGCGCCGCCGTCCCAGAACTGGTTGACTCGGAAGAACAGGGAGCCGGGAGGCGCCTCGGAATCCACCGTATCGATGTGGATGCCGATGAATTCCATGTGGACGATCGACAGGTCCGTGCCGTTGCTTCGGATGTTCAGCTCTTCGGGGAAGAACATCGGCTGACCCTCGAAGGTGATCCCGACCCCCGAGTTGTTCGTCAGGCTCATCGCCGACTCGCTCTCGACGATGGATCGGTACTCGTCCGCAGGCGCCCCGCTCAGCGCCAGATGCGCGCTGAGGTGCTGGCCCTCGGTGAACTGGAAATCGCCGGTGTAGTCCGCAGCGTTCTCCACGACGCCATAGAAGGTGAAGGAGGTGGCTGGCATGGCGGGCATCCCTTGACCGTTGCGCTCCGCTCCCACAGCGGTGCGCGCGCGACGCGTGCGGCCGCGCTGGCCCGGCAACTGCAGATGAGCCTCGGCGGGTCGCCGCTCACGACCAGTTGATCGGCCTCAGGCGCCTGGCGTCCCGCAGACCTGGCACTCCGGATCCGCGCCGATCCGCACCGTGCGCGTCTCGGCCGAGAGGCCGTCGTAGAGCAGCAGCCGGCCGAGCAGCGGCTCGCCGGCGCCGGTGATCAGCTTCACCGCCTCCAGCGCCATCATCGAGCCGATGACGCCGGCCAGGGCGCCGACCACGCCCACAGCCGAGCAGGTTTCCGCGTCCGGCGGGATCTCCGGCACCAGGCAGCGGTAGCAGGGGCGGCCGGCGTAGACGCCGACCTGACCGGTCCAGCGGCCGATCGCGCCGGACACCAGCGTCTTCCCCTCCGCGACGCAGGCGGCGTTCACCGCAAACCGGGTGGCGAAGTCGTCGGTGCCGTCGAGAACGAGGTCGACGTCGCGGACCAGCGCGCGGGCGTTGGTCGGATCGATCCTCACCCGCGTCGGCTCGACCTGGGCGTAGGGGTTGAGCGCGGCGAGGCGCTGCGCGGCCGCCTCCACCTTCGGCCGGCCCACCTGGTCGCCGGCGTAGATCACCTGGCGCTGCAGGTTGGACAGGTCCACCACGTCGGGGTCCGCCAGCACGATCCGCCCCACGCCGGCGGCGGCCAGGTAGAGCGAGGCCGGGGCGCCCAGCCCGCCGGCGCCCACGATCAGCACGCTCGCCGCCTTCAGCTTCTGCTGGCCAGGGCCGCCGATCTCGCGCAGCACCAGGTGGCGCGCGTAGCGCTCAACCTCCTCGTCGGAAAACGCCACCGCCTTGACCTTGCCTTCCTGTCTCGCCACATCGGCGGCGATGACAAACGCCGCCTTCCCCGACTGGCATGGGACCACCATCTTGGCCGTGCGCAAAGGGGGCCGCACGGTCATCGCCGGCGATGGGCAGGTGTCCATGGGACAAACCATCGTCAAGGGCGCGGCCCGCAAGGTCCGGCGGCTGGCAGGCGGACGGGTCATCGCCGGCTTCGCGGGCGCCACCGCCGACGCCTTCACCCTCATCGAGCGCCTCGAGGCCAAGCTCGAGCAGTATCCCGACCAGCTGGCCCGGGCCTGCGTGGACCTTGCCAAGGACTGGCGCACCGACCGCGTGCTGCGCCGGCTGGAGGCCATGCTGCTGGTCGCCGACAAGGACAACATCTTCACCGTCACCGGCGCCGGCGACGTGCTGGAGCCGGAGCGGGACGTCGCCGCCATCGGCTCGGGCGGCAACTTCGCCCTGGCCGCCGCCCGGGCGCTGATCGACACCGAGCAGGACGCCGAGGCGATCGCCCGCAAGGCGATGGCCATCGCCGCGGAGATCTGCGTCTACACCAACGGGGAACTGACCCTTGAGAGCCTTTAAGGCCGCGCTGGTCGCCGGCCTGGCGCTCGCCGCGCAGCCGGTCATGGCCGCCGACCCCGCCCCGGTGATCGCCGCCGAGCGGGCCTTCGCGGCCGACGGCCTGACGCTGGGTTTCAAGGCCTCGTTCCTGAAGCATTCGGCGCCCGACGCCATCATCATGCAGCCGGGCCCGGTCAACGCCCACGAGGCGCTGAAGTCCCAGCCCGACCGCGGCGGGCCGGCGCTCTACTGGTGGCCGGTCTGGGCGGGGCTCGCCCGCAGCGGCGACCTCGGTTTCACCACCGGGCCCTACACGGTCTCGGGCAGGCACGGCGGCTACTACTTCACCGTCTGGAAGAAGCAGCCGAACGGCCGGTGGAAGTGGATCTACGACGGCGGCGCGGGCGGGACCGGCCCGCACGTGCCTCCGCCCCCGGCCAGCAAGCCGCGACATCTGGCCGACGCGCCGGCCGCCGCCGGCTCCGCCGCCGTGGCGATGAAGGAGGTGGCCGAGGCCGAGGCCCGCCTCGCCGCGGGCGCCCAGAAGGACCTCCAGGCCGCCTATCTCGCCGTGCTGGCCGACGACGCCCGCATCCAGGGCTCGCCCGCGCCGCCGGCCGATAGCGCCCCCGCCCGGGAGCGCGAGCTCGCCGCCCGTCCGGCGACCGCCCAGTTCAAGCCGCTCGGCGGCCAGGCCTCGCGGGCCGGCGACCTCGCCTTCACCTACGGCGAGGCGCACTGGACCAAGGACGAGACCGAGACCAAGGGCCACTACGTGCGGATGTGGCGCAAGGGCCAGGCCGGCTGGCGGATCGTCTACGACCAGCTGCAGCCCATGCCGCCGGCCAGACCGGCGAACGCCTGACCAGGATCATGACCGAGTTTTCCCCCCGAGAGATCGTTTCCGAGCTCGACCGCTTCATCGTCGGCCATCCCGAGGCCAAGCGCGCGGTCGCCGTGGCCCTGCGCAACCGCTGGCGACGCCGGCACGTGCCGGAGGCGCTGCGCGACGAGGTGACGCCGAAGAACATCCTGATGATCGGCCCCACCGGCGTCGGCAAGACCGAGATCGCCCGGCGGCTGGCGCGCCTGGCCCAGGCGCCGTTCCTGAAGGTGGAGGCGACCAAGTTCACCGAGGTCGGCTATGTCGGCCGTGACGTCGACCAGATCGTCCGCGACCTGGTCGAGAGCGCCATCGGCATGGTGCGCGACAAGCGCCGCGCCGCCGTGCGGGCCAGAGCCGAGACCGCCGCCGAGGAGCGCATCCTCGACGCCCTGACCGGGCCCGGCTCCACCGCCGCGCGCGAGTCCTTCCGCCGCAAGCTGCGGGCCGGAGAGCTGGACGACAAGGAGGTGGAGCTGCAGTTGGCCGACGGCGGCTCGCCCTTCCAGGCGCTGGAGATCCCCGGCCAGCCGGGCGCCTCGATGGGGATGCTCAATCTCGGCGACGTGTTCGGCAAGGCCTTCGCCGGCCGCACCAAGACCCACAAGACCACCGTCGCCGGCGCCTGGGCCCCGTTGATCGCCGAAGAGAGCGACAAGCTGCTCGACCAGGAGGCGCTCACTCAGGAGGCGTTGGAGCTGGCCGAGAACCAGGGCATCGTCTTCCTGGACGAGATCGACAAGGTGGCCAGCCGCTCCGAGCGGGCCGGCGCCGACGTCTCCCGCGAGGGCGTGCAGCGGGACCTGCTGCCGCTGATCGAAGGGACCACCGTCGCCACCAAGTACGGACCGGTGAAGACCGACCACATCCTGTTCATCGCCTCGGGCGCCTTCCACGTGGCGAAGCCTTCGGACCTGCTGCCCGAACTGCAGGGCCGGCTGCCCATCCGCGTCGAACTGAAGGCCCTGACCCGCGACGACTTCCGCCGCATCCTCACCGAGCCGGAAGCCAACCTTATCGTGCAGAACCAGGCGCTGCTGGCCACCGAAGGCGTGAAGCTGGAGTTCACCGAGGACGCCATCGACTCCATGGCCGACGCCGCCGTGCAGGTGAACGCGGCGGTGGAGAACATCGGCGCCCGCCGCCTGCAGACCGTCATGGAGAAGGTTCTCGAGGAGGTGAGCTTCACCGCCTCCGACCGCTCGGGCGAGACGGTGACGGTGGACGCAGCCTACGTGAAGAGCCGCATCGGCGACCTCGCCCAGAACGCCGACCTGTCGCGCTTCATCCTCTAGCCATGTGCGGGGCCTGCCTCTCACGCCGCCGACTGCTGGCGGCGCTGGCGGCGGCGCCCCTGGCGGCCTGCAGCGAGAACCTCGACACCGGCCGCAACCAGCTGATCCTGGTGGACGACGCCCAGCTCGCGGGCCTGGCCGATCAGGCCTGGGGCGACCTCGCGGCCAAGACGCCGCGGCTGGCCGACCCCGAGGCGCAGGCCAGGGTCGCGCGCGTCGGCGCCGGCATCGCCAGGGCGACCGGCCGCACCGACCTGGACTGGGGCTACGAAGTGTTCGACGCCCCCGACTCCAACGCCTTCGTGCTGCCCAACGGCAAGGTGGCGGTGTTCCGCGGCCTGCTGGAGGCGGTGCGCTCGGACGACGAGCTGGCCGCGGTGATGGGCCACGAGGCCGGCCACGTGGTCGCCCGCCACGCCGCCGAGCGGGTCTCGCAGCAGCTCGCCATCCAGGCCGGCGTCAGCCTCGTGCAGATCCTGCTGTCCGACCAGGCCGGCGAGAGCGCCGACGCGATCGCCGGGGCCCTCGGCATGGGCGCCCTCTACGGCGTCATCTTGCCCTATTCGCGCAAGCACGAGCTGGAGGCCGACGCCCTCGGCCTGACGCTGATGGAAAAAGCCGGCCACGACCCCGTCGCCGCCGTCGCCTTCTGGGAGCGCCGCATCGCCGAGTCCCGGGGCCAGGGCGGCGTGCCGGAAGTGCTCTCCACCCACCCGGCCGACGCGACCCGCCTGGCCCGGCTGCGCGAAGCGGTCGCCGGCGGCTGACCCGGCGCCGTACGGTCAGAAGCGCGCGTTGCGCGCGCGCCAGATGGCGGTCTCCAGCGCCCGGGCGAACTCGGCGCGCTCGCGCGGGCTGAGCGCCTGGGCGACGGCCACTTCCCGTCCGGAGAGGCGCAGGCGCAGGGCTACCGGCACGTCGTCGTCCATCTCCAGCGCGATTCGGGTGAAGGCTGTCGGCGAGGACCAGACCAGCCGCGACCACTTCGGCGTCTCGTGCACGACCCGCACCTCGGAGGCGTCGACCTGCACCCGCTCCACCCGCCGGGCAGCCGCGAAGCTGACGAGGAAGGCGACAACGACGGCCGCCACGTCCAGGCCCAGGAACAGCGGCACCAGATGCGCCCCGAGGTAGAGGAAGACCGCCGCCGCCAGCACGTTGAAGAAGGTCACCACGCTGATCAGGATCACGAATCCGCGCTGCGAGAGGCTGCGGTTCGGAACGATCTCCGCGTCCATGAAGAGCAGGCGGTCCATGACGGCCTTCCCGTGCGGTTGGGGCGTTCAAGTTAGCCTGCGGAGCCGCCTTGGCGAAGAGCCCCGAACAGGGCAAGCAGGCCCCATGGCCAGACCCGCGCCCGCCAAAAAGCTCAAGCCCGCCGAACAGGCGCGCATCGCCGAAATCTTCGACAGGTTCGCCGCCCTGAACGACGATCCCCGCACCGAACTGGAGTACCGCGACCCCTTCACCCTGGTGGTCGCCGTGGCGCTCTCCGCCCAGGCCACGGACAAGTCGGTCAACAAGGCCACGGAACGGCTGTTCGCGGACGCGCCGACCCCCGAGGCGATGCTGGCGCTCGGCGAGGAAGGACTGATCCCCTACATCGCCTCGATCGGCCTGTTCCGCACCAAGGCCAAGAACGTGGTGGCGCTGTCCCGCATCCTGGTGGAGCGCTACGGGGGCGAGGCGCCCCTGAACCGCGAAGCGCTTCAGGCCCTGCCCGGCGTCGGCCGCAAGACCGCCAGCGTGGTGCTGAACGAGCTGGGCGTCGAGCCCGCAATCGCCGTGGACACCCACGTCTTCCGCGTCTCGCACCGGCTGGGCCTGTCGACCGGCAAGACGCCCGAGCAGGTCGAGGCCGAGCTGATGGGAAAGATCCCGCAGCCCTACCTCACCCGCGCCCACCATTGGCTGATCCTGCACGGCCGCTACACCTGCCTGGCGCGCAGGCCGAAATGCGGCGAGTGCCCGGTGGCCGACCTCTGCCCGTCGCGCCACCTGTTCGAAACCGGGACGGCCGGCGCCCCAGCGTCGCCTTCCCGACGTAAAAAAGCCGCTTCTGCGGCGTGATGACGCTCTCTTCGGTTGAAATCGGCCGTTTCCCTAGGTGACAGCGCCGCAACTCACGACGTAGCGTGGCCCGGAGCGACTCACCGGCGGCAGACGGCCGGGGGCGCGTGCCTCATTGGGAGCTGGCGACAAAATGGCAGACACGAAAAAGAAGCCCAACGCGCTGCAGCAGCCGCTGCAACCCTCCGCCGAACTGCAGGCTGTGATCGGCAGCGGTCAGGTCACCCGGGGCGAAGTGGTCTCCAAGATCTGGGACTACATCAAGAAGAACAACCTGCAGAACCCGCAGAACAAGCGCGAGATCGTGGCCGACGCCAAGCTGAAGCCGGTGTTCGGCGGCAAGGACCGGGTGTCGATGTTCGAGATGAACAAGCACCTGGCCCAGCACCTGAAGTAAGGCTTCTCACGGATCGGGCCGGTCGGGGCCCATCGCAAAGACGCGGCGTCCTTTTGGGCGCCGCGTTTTTTCTTGCACGCGTCGCCCGAGCCTACCGGGCCGCCGCCGTCTGCGCCGCGGCGACCGGCACGATGTGCGCCTTCCAGGCCTTGTCCTCGGTGAGGAAGCGCTGGGCGGCGGCGCGGATGTCGGTGGGAGTCACCGCCTGGATCTGCGGCATCAGGGTGCGCGCGCTTTCCAACCGCCGCGGGTCCTCGTGGACGCCCGCCAGGGCGGCGAGCCAGTAGGCGTTGGTCCGACGGCCGGCGGCGTATTCTTCCAGGCGCGGCCGCTTGGCCCGCTCCAATTCGTCCGCGGAGATCTCGCGGGCCCGCAGGTCGGCGGCGATCTCGGAGATGCCGGCGAACACCTTGTCGCCGTCCTGTGGTTTCACCTCGACCATGGCCATCAGGTAGCCGTAGCCGGAGAACACTTCCGAACTCGTCATTTCGGTCTCGGTCGCGTAGGCGAGCCCCTGCTCTCCGCGCAGGCGGTCGAACAACCGGAGCGCGATCACCTGCTCCAGCACCCTCAGCGTGCGCGCCGCCTTGGGATCGGCGAAGAAGTCCGGGATCGGCCAGGCGGCGATGGCCAGGCTCTGGTCGTCCCGGCCGTAGTGCTGCAGCCTGACCGGACTGGCCGCGCGTTGCGGAAAACGGGGCCCCTCCGCGAGCTTGCCTCCGCCCGGCGGCCTGGCCCTGGCCGGCAGGGCGCCGAAAGTGCGTGCGACGGCGGCGATCGCCGCTTCGACCTCGATGTCGCCGACCACCGTCACCTCCAGCGCGCCGGTCTCCAGCTGCGGGCCGAGCGCGGCCTTCAGGTCGTCCAGCTTCGCCGCGCGGATCTCGACGGCGGTGGGCTGGGCCCATCGGCGGTCGCCGCTGCGCAGCAGGGTGCGCACCTGACGCTGCAGGATGCCGCCGGGGGTGCCGTCGGTGCGCGAGACGGTGACCCCGAGCTGGCTGCGCACCCGCTCGAAGGCCTCGGCCCGCCAGCCCGGCTCGGTCACGTAAGCGGCCATGAGCTGGAGCTGGGTGTCGAAGTCCTCGGCCCGGGTCGCGCCGTCCAGCCGGATGGCGTTGTCGGTGATCGCGGGCGAGACCGACCACATCCGTCCGGCCAGCGCCAGGGCGATGTCGTCGTAGCTCATCGACTTCAGCCCGCCGAGCACGAAGGCGGTGGCCGCCCAGTCGGGGCTGGAACGGTCGGCCGGCAGGGCCAGCCGGCCCTCGCCGATGCGCACGCCCACCAGCACTTGGCCGGTGCGGAAGTCGGTCGGCTTGATGGTCAGGCGGACACCGTTGGCGAAGGCGACGAGGGTGGCGTCGAGGTCCTCGACGTGGCGGCGGCTCGCCACCTCTCCCGGCGCGCCGGGCGGTCTGTAGGTCCACGACTTCGCCTGCACGGTCAGCGGCGTGACCGGGCGAATCTGCGCCTCGTGCACGGCCGCCAGCACGGTCTGCTCGCCGCCTTCGACGGACACCGGCGTGACCACCGTCACCAGCGGCCCTTCGCCCGAAAAGGCCGTCCTCAGCGCCGCCTCGACGTCGCGGGCGGTCAGATCCTTAACCGCCTCGTCGAAGATCTCGATGTCCTGCTCGGACGAGGTGAAGACACCGTTCTCCTCCAGCGTCTGGACGATCTCGTCGGCCAGCCGGCTGCTGGGCTCGGTGACCGTCCCGTAGGCGCGGTTCTGCAGCCTGGCCCGCCATTCGGCGATCTCCACCTGCATCTCCGCCGAGCTGACGCCGTACTGCAGGATCTGCCGCTGGGCCAGGATCAGCGCCTGCAGGGCGGCGCGACCGTCGGTCGGCGAGGCCGCCTGCATCACCGTCATCCGCCCCGAGCGCAGCACGTCCTCGCGCTGGGCCAGCGCGGCCGTGAAGGGCGGCGAGGCGCCGGACGCCAGCCGTTCAAGCCTCCGGTTGAGCGCCGCCAGGCCCACGTACTCGGCGATCATCGCGCGGATCGAGGCGCTCGTCTGGGGCGAGAGATCGTAGGGCCGGATCCAGGTCAGCGAGACCCGCGGCGGCAGGGCGCCTTCGACGAAGATCTTGGCGCTCGTCTTGCGCGCGCCCGGCGCGCCGAGGTCGGGATCGGCGCCCGCCGGCCCCTCCGCCCGCCAGTCCTCGAACAGGGCGCGCACCCTCGCCTCCACCTTGGCGGCGTCGACGTCGCCGACGATCACCAGCACAGCCCGGTCGGGGCGGTAGTAGCGGCGGTAGAAGTCGCGCACCTTCTCGTAGGGCGCGGTGCGGATCACCTGCTCGGTACCGATCGGCAACCGGTCTCCGGCGCGGCGGCCGGGAAACCAATAGGCGAACTGGTCGACGGTGAGCTGGGTCACCGGCCCGTCGCGCAGCCGCTTCTCGTTCAGCACCACCAGCCGCTCGGCGTCGATCGCCTTTTCGTCGAGGGTCAGGGCGCCGACTTCGCGCATCAGCGTCAGCGCGACGTCCAGACTGGGCTGGTCGGCCACCGGCAGATCCATGTTGTAGGTCGTCTGGGTGGCGCTGGTGAAGGCGTTGACGCCGTCCCCTTTGCGCACGCCGATCCGCTCGAGCCGGCGGAAGAGCTCGCCCGGCGGGACGTTCTTCGACCCCGCGAAAGCCATGTGTTCGAGAAAGTGGGCCAGGCCCCGCTCGTCCTCGGCCTCGTGCAGCGAACCGACATCCAGCCGCAGCCGCAGCGAGGCGCCCTTGGCCGGGCTCGTGTTGGGCAGGATCACATAGCGGAAGCCGTTCTCCAGCCGCCCGAACGTCGCCCGTGGATGGGGCGAAAGATCGCTCGCCTCATGCGTCCAGACGGGCGGCGCCGCGGCAAGCGCCAGACTTGGGGCGGACAGGCCCAGCGCGGACAGGCCGAGAGCCAGCGCCGCCGCCAGCGCGCCGATGCGACGCTTGATCATCGAGAACTCCACACCGAAGGCCCTGGGCGACGACTCTAGCCGATCCGCTTGGCCATGAAGATGTCCGGCCGGCCATACCCGTTGGCGTGCGGCACGAGGCCTACGACCTCATAGCCGCACCGGCGGTAGAAGGTGAAGGCGTGGCCGTTGGTCGCCTCCAGCCGCTCGGCGGCCTCGAGCACCCCGGGGAACAGCTCCCGCCCGTAGAGGTTGGTGCCGTCGTTTTCGTCGTCGGTCCCGAGGTAGAGGGTGATCACCCCGGCCGCCCGGACCTTGGCCTCCAGAGCCTCGATCAGGGTCCGGCCGATCCCCTGGCGCTGGCGGGGCGGGTCGACCGCCAGGGGGTGCAGCTCCCAGGCGTGGGAGTAGGTCTCGATCACCCCGATCCAGCCGAGCACCCGCCCGTCCTCCACGGCGGCCAGGCCGCTGCGGGTCGGGTCCTCGAGCGTGCGGGCGACCTCCACCGCAGCCTCGGCCGGGTCGGCGTACTCGGTCCAGTGGAGGGCCTCGCTCAGGATGCGCGCGGCCTCCGCGCGCTGCGCCTCCGTCAGCGTGGCCATGTCGACGATGCTGCAGCCCATGGCCGGCAGCATACACCGGTTCAGGTGAGCACGTCGTAGCGCAGGCCGAGCACGCCCAGTACGATCAGGCCGGTCCAGAATATCCGTTCGGAATCCAGCCGCTCGCCGAGCAGCAAGGGACCCGCCAGCGCCACCAGCACGGCCGCCGCGCCGCTCCAGGCTGCGAACACGGCACTGGCCGGCAAGGCCTGCAGCGCCACGCTCAGCAGTAGCAGCGACGCCGCTGCAGAGCCCAGCGAGACCGTGGTCCAGAGAGGATCGGTGAAGCCCGCCGCCTGTTTCAGGCTGACGGCGAGCAGGGCGCCGAGGGCGGCAGCGGCCAGCAAGGCGCTCCAGGCGAGGGTCAGCGTCATGCCGCGACTCCGTTCAGCGAAGAGGGGGGCCCGCCGCCGCGGGTCGGGGAGGGTGGGTCGCGGCGGCGGGCGGTCGCCCTGGGGGGAGCAGTCCGGCCTGTTGGGGCGCCGGACGTCGGGGCGATCAGGGGCGACGTCGAAGCCCACGCCAGCGGCGGGCTCTCCAGCTTCGACGGCGCCCGGGGTGGGCGATTTCACGTGCGGCGTCGCTTTCACGAGTCTATGTTCTGCAAACACGAGCCGCTCTGCGTTGTGTAATCGCTAGTTGCGTAATTACTGTATATCCGTGATCGGAACCGGGCAAGGGGGATCGCGCGTGGTTTTTGGAAGGTGTCGCCATGCCTAGGCCGGCGGTGGATCCGCAGCGGGCGGCCGCGACCAAGAGCCTGCGGCGCGAGGCCGGTCGCTGGCTGAAGGCCCGTCGCGAGGACGCCGGCTTGACCCAGGCCGAGGTCGCCGAGCAGGTGGGCCTGCGCTACTACACCTTCGTCTCTCAGGTGGAGAGCGGCGTCGGCCGCGTGCCGATCGAGTCCCAGGGCGCCTGGGCCGAGGCGCTGGGCCTGGACCCGACGGACTTCGCCCGCACCCTCTTGCGCTACTACGAGCCGGAACTGTTCCGCCTTCTGTTCGGCGAGGACGCGCCGGCCGCCGTGGCCGCCGGAACCTGAGGAGGGCCGATGGGCGACATCATCCCCTTCCTGAGCCGGTTGGTGGGACGCCTCGACTGGAGCGCCGCGGAGAAGGCCCGGCTGCAGCAGCTCGCCGACCGGATGGGCCAGGGCGAGCTGGACCTGGAGGTGGTGTTCGGCCGCAGCGATCAGGGCGAACCCTGGTGCGCCGTCACCGGCCAGGACCAGGAGGTGCTGGTCCACATCGCCCGCATCGGCGGCCGCTTCATCGTCCACCACCTTGCCGAGGACATCCTGGAGGCGGGCGAGAGCCTGTGGGCCGCGGTCGAGCGGGCGTTGGGCGATGCCTGGACCGACCTGCCGGCGCCGACCCTGGCCGAGGTGATCCCGATCGAGGCCCAGTCGCGTCACACCCACATCCTCAGCGCCCTGATCGTCGCGGCCGTGCTGGTCGAGGCGGAGTTCGCGCCGCCCGCCGAGGCCACTGCGGAGGAGCCGGCCGACCCGCTCCTCCCGCCGGCCGACCCGCCGCCCGAGGCTGTGTCCGAGGCCCGCGCCGACGAGCCCGCAGCCATTCCGGCCCGCGCGCACGACGAGCCCGTGAAGGGATCGAGCGCGGCGACGCGGCTCGCGCCGCTCGGCCAGGACGAGGCCGATTCGCCCGCGCCGCCGACGCCGGTCGCCGTCCAGGCGTCCGCACCGGCCGAGCCGCTCGCCGTCGAGGCCTGGACGCCTTCGGAGGTCCACGAGACGCAGCCCCGCGAGGAGGAGGAGGAGGCCGCGCATCGCCTGGTCGGATCCGAGGGCGACGACGTGATGGCCGGCGGCGCCGAGGCCGAGGTGCTGTTCGGCGCCGGCGGGAACGACACGCTCAGCGGCGGCGGCGCGCCCGAGGGCGAGTTCGACTGGCTGCACGGGGGCGACGGCGACGACGCGCTGATCGTCGAGGCCCAGGTGGTCGCCGTCGGCGGGGCCGGGGCCGACCGCTTCACCTTCGTGTTCGACGGCGGGCAGGGCGGCCAGTTTGGCCGGGTGCTCGATTTCACCCCCAGCCAGGGCGATGTGCTGCAGTCGGCCGGCGCCCATCCCGTGGCGCTGGTCAGCGCCACCGCCGAGGCCGACGTGCTGGCCGGGCTGCCGTCCCCTCCGCAGGGCTTCGGCCAGGCCGGTCCCCCGCCCGGCTACCGGGTCGGCATGGACCTCGACGGCGACGGCCAGGCCGACGGCGAAGTGCTGCTGGCCGGCGCCGAAGTAAGCGGCTTCCTCGCCGCCAACCTCGCGCGGCCGCCGGCGCCTCCGCCCCCGCCGGGCGGGGCGCCCGTCGTCGAACCGGCGGTCGAGCCGCCGGAGGATGTGGGCAGCTTCCTGCTCTGACGTCCCGCCGCGTTGCTCCGCGGCGGGTTTCGGGCTAGGCGAGCCCCCTCCCCTGCCCGCGCGAGAACCCGCATGCCCGACCTCTACGACGTGACCGCGATCGGCAATGCGATCGTCGACGTGATCGCGCCCGCACAGGAGGGCTTCGTCGAGGCGCACGGCTTCACCAAGGGGGCGATGAACCTCATCGACGAGGCCCAGGCGACCAGCCTCTACGCGGCCATGGCGCCGGGCATCGAGACCTCGGGCGGCTCGGCCGGAAACACCGTCGCCGGGATCGCCAGCCTCGGCGGCCGCGCGGCCTTCCTCGGCAAGGTGGCCGACGACCAGCTGGGCGAGGTGTTCGCCCACGACATGCGGGCCATCGGCGCGGCCTTCGACTGCGCCTCGCTGAGAGGCGGCCCGGCCACCGCGCGCAGCCTGATCAACGTCACCCCCGACGGCCAGCGGACCATGTGCACCTTCCTGGGCGCTTCGGTGCACGTCTCTCCCGCCGACATCGACAAGGCGCTGATCGAGGCCTCGCGGATCGTCTATCTGGAGGGCTACCTGTTCGACGCCGAGGCGGCGCGGCGCGCCTTCGAGCAGGTGGCGGCCATCGGCCAGGCGGCCGGCCGGATGATCGCCATGACCCTGTCCGACCCGTTCGTCGTCGAGCGCCACCGCGACGACCTGCTGGCCTTCATCGACCAGGGCGTCGACCTCCTGTTCGCCAACGAGGAGGAGGCCAAGTCGCTGTTCCGCACCGGCGACTTCGATACGGCGGTGGCGGGCTTGCGCGGCCGGGTGAAGATCGCCGTCGTGACCCGCTCCGAGAAGGGTTCTGTGGCGGTCACCGCCGACGAGACCGTCGCCGTTCCTGCCGCTCCTGTGGAAAAAGTCGTGGACACGACCGGCGCGGGCGATCAATACGCCGCGGGATTCATGTTCGGCCTTGCGGGGGGCCGGCCGCTCGACGTCTGCGCGCGGCTGGGTTCGATGGCGGCGGCCGAGGTGATCTCGCATTATGGCCCACGGCCGCAGGTTCCGCTCAAGGACCTGGCGGCCCGCGAAGGATATTAGAACGCCATGGCCCGCACGGCTGAGGTCGTCCGCGAGACCAAGGAGACCCGGATCCGCGTCTGGCTGGATCTGGACGGCTCCGGCCGCTCGGAGGTCACCACCGGCATCGGCTTCTTCGACCACATGCTCGACAGCTTCGCCCGGCACGGCGGCATCGACCTGAAGGTCGAGACCAAGGGCGACCTGCACATCGACATGCACCACACGGTGGAGGACACCGGCATCGTGCTCGGCCAGGCGGTGTTCAAGGCGCTGGACGGCTTCAAGGGCATCCGCCGGTTCGGCCATGCCTACGTGCCAATGGACGAGACCCTGACGCGCTGCGCCATCGACCTGTCCAACCGGCCCTACCTGGTTTGGAAGGTGGAGTTCGCCCGCCCGAAGGTGGGCGAGATGGACACCGAGCTGTTCAAGGAATTCCACCACGCGTTCGCCATGAACGCGGGCGCCTGCGTGCACCTCGAGACCCTCTACGGCGACAATACCCACCACATCGCCGAGAGCGGCTTCAAGGCCCTGGCCCGCGCCCTGCGGACCGCTGTCGAACTCGACCCCAAGACCCACGGCCACGCCCCCTCCACCAAGGGCGTGCTCTGAAGGATTGATCCGGATGCAGAGCGTGGCCCTGATCGACTACGGGTCGGGCAATCTCCGCTCGGCCGAAAAAGCGCTGGTCCGCGCGGCGGAAAGCTCGGCCGCGGGCGGCCGCGTCGAGGTCACCTGCGACCCCGACAAGGTGGCGCGCGCCGACCGCATCGTGCTGCCAGGCGTGGGCGCCTTCGCGGCGTGCATGAGCGGACTGGCGGCGCGGTCGGGCCTGATCGAAGCGATGACCGAAGCAGTGCGCCGGCGGGGCGCGCCGTTCCTGGGCGTCTGTGTCGGCATGCAGCTGCTGGCGACGCGGGGGCTCGAGTTCGGCGAGACCCCGGGCCTGGACTGGATCGGCGGCGACGTGCGCCGGCTCGAGACCAACGATCCCCGCCTGAAGGTGCCGCACATGGGCTGGAACGACCTGGCCATCGCCCGCCCCGGCGGCCTGTTCGACGAGGGCGCGGCGCGGCCGATGTACTTCACCCATTCCTTCGCCTTTGCGCCCGACGATCCCACCGACGTCACCGCCTGGACCGAGCACGGCGTGCGCTTCGCCGCGGCCGTCCAGCGGGACAACGTGGCCGGCGTTCAATTTCACCCCGAGAAGTCGCAGGCCGCGGGCCTGGCCTTGCTCGCCCGTTTCCTGGAGTGGCGACCGTGATCCTCTATCCCGCCATCGACCTGAAGGACGGCGTCTGCGTGCGCGTCCTGCACGGCGACCTCGGCAAGGCGACGGTGTTCAACACCTCGCCGCCCGACCAGGCCCGGGCCTTCGCCGAGGCCGGCTTCCACTGGATCCACGTCGTCGACCTGAACGGCGCCGTCGAGGGCCGGGCGGTCAACGCCGAGGCGGTCAAGGCCATCCTGGGGGCGGTGTCGATCCCGGTGCAGCTGGGCGGCGGCATCCGCAGCCTGGCCGACATCGAGCGCTGGATCGAGGCCGGCGTCTCGCGCGTGATCCTGGGCACCGTGGCGGTGCGCGAGCCGGAGGTGGTGCGCGAGGCCGCCCGGCTGTTCCCCGAGCAGATCGCCGTCAGCGTCGACGTCCGCGCCGGCAAGGTCGCCGTGCAGGGCTGGACCGAGGACTCCGATCTCGACGCGGTCACCGTCGCCCGCCAGTTCGAAGACGCCGGCGTCAGCGCCCTGATCGTCACCGACATCGACCGCGACGGGGCCCTGATGGGCTTCAACGTCGAGGTGTTCGGCGCCATGGCCGACGCGGTCTCTATCCCGGTGATCGCCGCCGGCGGTCTCGCCTCGGTGGCCGACATCGAAAAGCTGAAGGCCCGGAAGGGCACGCCGATCTCCGGCGCGGTGCTGGGGCGGGCGCTCTACACCGGCGCCATCACGCCCGACGAGGCCCTGAGGGCGGCGGCCTGATGCTGAAGGTCCGGGTCATCCCCTGCCTCGACGTGAAGGACGGCCGGGTGGTGAAGGGCGTCCAGTTCGTCTCGCTGCGCGACGCGGGCGATCCGGTTGAGCAGGCCAGGGCCTACGACGCCGCCGGGGCCGACGAGCTGATGTTCCTCGACATCACCGCCAGCCACGAGCGGCGCGACACCATCCTGGACGTGGTGCGGCGCACCGCCGACGTCTGCTTCATGCCGCTGTCGGTGGGCGGCGGGGTGCGCGGGGTGGAGGACGCCCGGCGCCTGCTGCTGGCCGGGGCCGACAAGGTCAGCATCAACACCGCCGCCGTCGAGAAGCGGAAGGTGGTCTCCGAGATCGCCGACGCCTTCGGCTCGCAGGCCACGGTGGTGGCCATCGACGCCAAGAAGACCGCCGACGGCCGCTGGAACGTCTTCACCTACGGTGGTCGCAACGACACCGGCCTGGACGTGGTCGAGTATGCCGTCGACGCGGTGAAGCACGGCGCGGGCGAGATCCTGCTGACCTCCATGGACCGCGACGGGGCCAAGACCGGCTACGACCTCGACCTGCTCAAGGCGGTGACCAGCGCGGTAGGCGTGCCGGTGATCGCCTCGGGCGGAGCGGGCAATGCCCAGCACATGGTCGACGCAGTCAGGATCGGTGGGGCCGACGCGGTGCTGGCGGCCTCCATCTTCCATTTCGGCGAGGTGTCGATCGGCGAGGTCAAGGCCGCCATGGCCGCCGCCGGCATCCCCGTCCGCCAGACCGGAGCCGCCGCATGAGCCGCCTTGCCCAGGTTCTCGAGCGCCTCTCGGCGGTCATCGAGTCGCGCAAAGGGGGCGATCCCTCCGCCTCCTACACCGCCGGCCTGCTCGCCGACCCGGCCCGGGCCGCCAAGAAGCTGGGCGAGGAGGCGGTCGAGACGGTGATCGCCGCGGTGCAGGGCGATCCAGCCGCCATCGCCGCCGAGAGCGCCGATCTGCTCTACCACTGGCTGGTCGCCCTGGCGGCAGCCGACGTGTCGCTGGACGCCGTGGCCACCCAGCTCGAAGCGCGGGAAGGCCGCTCCGGCCTCGAAGAGAAGGCCTCGCGCGGGCGCTGACGACCACCGGCTGCGGCGGCCTGTCGCAGGCCTCGGCGCAAAAAGGCGTCGCCCGTTAACGCTCAGCCTTACCGCAAGCTTCAGCATGGGCGTCGCAAGGCTGGCGGCATGCGCACTTTGTCCGCATTCCGACAGGCTCGCTCAAGGACCCGGCGTTTCGTCCGGTCCGCCGGGGGCAATGTGGCCGTGATGTTCGCGGTGCTCCTGCCGCTGGTGGTCGGCTCGGCCGGCCTCGGGGTGGAGACCACCTACTGGTACTACAAGCGCCTGCAGCTGCAGGCGGCCGCGGACAGCGCCGCCCATGCCGGCGCCATGGAGCGGCGTACCGGCGCGAACGCCACAGCGGTCACCGCCGTCGCCACCCAGGTCGCCGAGGAGAACGGCTACGACCCGTCGGCCGGGACCATCGACGTCTACGCACCCCCGATCTCGGGTCCGTCGGCAGGCGACCAGGCGGTGGAGGTGCGGCTGAGCTTCAACGGCGAGCGCGTGTTCACCAAGCTGTTCGCGGAAGGCCTGGTGCTGCTGACCGCCCGCGCCGTGGCTTCTTTCAACAACGCCAGCACGGCCTGCGTTCTGGCCCTGCACCCGACCCGGTCCAGCGCCGCCCAGTTCCAGGGCTCGGCGGAGGTGACCCTCAACGGCTGCAGCGTGATGTCCAATTCGGTGGCGAGCGACGCGCTGGCCGTGCAGGGCGCGACCATCGTCTCGACCGACTGCCTGATCGCCGTCGGCGGCGTACTGGCGGCCGGCGACATCACCATGAGCGAGTGCGAGGAGCCGATCGAGAACGCCCCGCCGGTGGCCGACCCCTACGCCGACGTGCCGGAGCCGGCGGTCCCCGCCGGCCCGTGCCGCAACGCCAACTACGGCCCGGCGCCAGGCGTGCGCTACTGCAACGGCCTGACGCTCGACGGCGACGTGACCCTCGACCCCGGCGTCTACTACATCTCCGGCGGCACCCTGCGGATCATGCCCAACTCGCACATCACGGGCGAGGGCGTGACCTTCTACCTCGCCGCCGGCGCCGGGCTGTCGATCAACAACAACGCCACCATGACGCTGACCGCCCCCTCCCCGGCCAGCGGCTCGCCGTACGCCGGCATGCTGTTCTTCGGCGCGCGCGACAGCCTCGGCGACGTGACCTTCAATGGAACGGCGGACTCCCGGATGACCGGGGCGATCTACTTCCCGACCCGCAACCTTCGCTACAACGGCGCCTTCTCCGGCGAAAACGGCTGCACCCAGATTGTGGCGAGCACGGTCGTCTGGACCGGCAACACGACCATCTCGGCCGACTGCGAAGACTTCGGCATCAAGCCGATCCCCGTCCTCTCTCTCGTCAAGCTCACGGAGTGACCCACGATGCGCAGGCTGCTCAGCTTCTGGCGCGACCAGCGCGGTGCGGCCGTCGTCGAGATGGCCTTCATCGCGCCCATCATCGGCGGCATGGCCGCGGTCTCTTTCGCCGTCTGGGACGTGGCCAGCCGTCAGCAGGACATGCGGGCGGCGCTGGATGTCGGGACCGAGTACTACATGGGCGGCGGCGCCAGCGACGAGGTCGCCCGGACGGTGGCGCTCGAGGCCTGGCGCCACGCACCGCAGGACGCCCAGGTCACGAGCGAGCGGCTGTGCCGCTGCGGCGTCGCGACCGCGGTCTGCACCTCGATGTGCGAAAACGGCGCGCCGCCGTCCGTCTATGTGCGGCTGACCGCATCGGGCAGCGAGGCGGACGCGATGTTCCTCCAGCAACAGTCGGCCGAGCGGATTGTCCGTGTCCGTTGATCTGGGCCGGCGCCGCCTCGGCGACGAGGGCGGCGCTACGGCGGCGGAGTTCGCGCTGGTCCTGCCGCTGTTTGTGGCCATGGTGATGGGAATCTTCGAGTTCGGCTGGACCCAGCACTGCCTGTCCTCGATGCGCTACGCCATGGAGCGCGCGGCGCGGGACCTGATGATCGACCCGGGCCTGACCGAAACCGAACTCCAGGACCGGGTGCGGGCTGAATTGGAGAACGGGGCGGACCCGGACGTGGAGATCACCCTCAGCGTCGACGAGGGCCCGGCGGGCCGGATCGCCACGCTGACCGGGCTCTACGTGCGCCGGATCGGCGTCCCGATGCTGCCGGCCTTTCCGATCCGGCACACCGTCTCGGTGGAAACCGCCCTGCCCGCCGGCGCTTAACCCGACCCAAACCCTGCGGCCCCAGACTGGGCGGCGGCTAACAAGGGGAGACCCTCATGACCCTCATCGCCTTCCTGCAGGGCCTCGCCATGGCCGGAGCCGCGGCCTGCGCCGGCGCCTATGTCTACGCCTACATCTTTCGGCCGCGCGGCGACCGGCGGATGCACGTGGCAAGCCTGCTGTTCTCCGGCATCGCGCTGGCCAGCGTACCGGCGGTGCTCTCCAGCGCCTCCTCGGGCGTCTCGACGATCGGGGCGGTCAACCTGGTGGGCTTCCTGCTGCTGTCCAGCCTGCTGCAGGCGATGACCGCCTTCCGCGGTCGCCGGGGCGACCGGCGGTCCGAAGCGCGAAGCGGCGAGGCTCGCCGCAACGAGGCGCCCGCCCAGCCGGCGCAGGTCGCAGACGCCGCTTGAGGCTCAGCGTTCCTGAGGCCGGCGCTTGAGCGCCACGTATAGCGCTCCCTGCCCGCCGTGCCGGCGGTGGGCCTCGCTGATGCCGGCGACGATCCCCGACAACCTGGGATCGGCCAGCCACTCGGGCGCGCGACGGCGCAGCACCCCGTCGCCGAGCGTCCCCTTGCCGGTGATCACCAGCACCGAGCGATAGCCATCCTCCCAGGCCCGGAACAGGAAGGCTTCGAGCGCGGCGCGGGCCCTGTCCTGGTCGAGGCCGTGCAGGTCGATGCGGCCGCCGATCGGGTCGCGGCCACGCGCGATCCGGGCCAGCCGGCCAGGCTCTATGGGCTCTGCGCCGACCCTTCTGGGGGCGGGATTGGGCTTGGCGCTCGCCGGCGCCTTGGAGCCGGGCGTGAGCCGCGCGGCCGGCGGGGGCGCTGGCGGTTCCGGTTCCGATTCCGGCGGCGGCCTTGGGACCGTCCGGCCCGGCAGCGGATGCACCGTGGATGCGACCAGCCCCCAGAGCCGCATTTCCTCGGGCTTCAGCGGACGCTTCACCGGATCGCGCCCGCCTTCGGCCGCAGCCGATAGAGCTTGAGGCGGTGGCGCACGCGGCCGGCCTCGGCGCCCGCCGCGGGGCCCGAGCCGATGTAGAGGTCGCCGCGCACCGCGCCCTTGATCGCGCCGCCGACGTCCAGGCCCATCACCAGGCGGCGGTAGGCCGGAAAGGCGCCGGAGAGGATCGGCGCGTCGGCGTCGATGTAGAAGACGTCGCCCATGGCGTGGCGGGACGGATCCACCGCCATCGCCCGGCCCGGCGGAAGCGGCACGTTGGCGGCGCCTGCCGGTTCGGAGCCGTCGTCGGGGGCGAGGCTGAAGAAGACGTAGCGCGGGTTGAGCCGCATCAGCTCGTCCGCCGCCGGGCCGCGGTTGGCGGCGAGCCAGGCCCGGATCGCCTCGGCCGACGCCCCCTCCGGCGGCAGCAGCCCGCGCTCGCGCATCGGGTTGGCGAGGCCGACGAACGGCCGGCCGTTGTGCGCGGCGTAGAGCGCCTTCATCCGGCGGCCGTCCTCGAACACCAGCACGCCCGAGCCCTGCACTTGCAGCAGGAACAGCTCCTCCGGCCGCATCCAGGCGAGCGCTCCGGCAGGCGCCGTCGCCTCGATGACGGTGCGGTCGGGGTAGGGTACGAGGGCGCCGTTCGCGCCCCTGCGGGCCACTGCGGGCGCTCCACCGTCGACGGAGACGAGGTCCGCAGGCTTGGGCCGCACCGGCGCGCTGAACTCGGCGTCGGGCGCCCGCCTGGCCTCGTAGCGTGGGGCGAAGTAGGCGGTCAGCACGCCCTCCCCGTCGATCCGCTCGGCCTCGAAGTTCTGCTCCAGGAACTGGCGGGCCGCGGCAGGGCCGAGCGCCGGACCGGCCTTGGCCTTTCGGCACACGGCGGCGATGGTCTGGTCGCCGCTGACCTTGCAGGTCGCGCGGAAGGCGGCGAAGGCGGCGGCGTGGTCGTCCTGCGCCCATCCCGGCAGCGCGGACAGCGGGACGACCCGCTCGACGGGCGGCGGCGCAGCCGGCGGGCCAGGCGGCGGACCCGGGGGCGCGAAGGCGGCCGGCCCGCGCGGACTCACGCAGGCGGCGAGCAGCAACGCCAGCGAGAGCGCCCAGGCCAGGCGAAGCGGCAAGGCCTTACGCCTCCGCTGCGTCCACGTGAACGAGGGTCCAGTTGGGGTCTTTGCTCTTCAGCCGGCGCTCGAAGGTCCACAGCTCGGCAGTGCGGCGGTCGTCGACCGCCTCGCCTTCCGGACCTGTGGTGCGGCTCCGGAACTCGGCCAGGAAGCGGACGGTCATCCGCGCCAGGTCGCCCAGCACCTCGGCCTTGTCGAGGTCGGCGCGCGGCTGGTGCAGGAACTCGATGCTCTCGGTGCGGCCTTCGGCCTCGCGCGCGGCGATGGCCGAATCGAAGCTGGCGAAGACCTGCGGCGAGAGCAGGCGGCGCAGGGTCTCGCGGTCGCCCGCGGCGAAGGCCTTGACGATCATCTCGTAGGCCGCGCGGGCGCCCTGCAGGAAGTGGCCCACCTCGAAGCGGGGATCTTGTGCGCGCACGGCGGCGAGCCCGGTAAGCGCCACCCCGTCCTCGCCGACGTCCAGCGGCTGTTTCGGCGCACGCGGCGCGGAGGCCACCTCGGCGGCCGGCTGGTCTTCGGGTTGGCGGCCCACCCGCCGCCCCAGCACCGAATACAGCTGGTAGAGCACGATGGCGGCGAGGCCGGCGATAATGATCAGTTCCAAGACCTGCACGGGCTCACGAAAGGATGAAGGTACGCGTTGGGGACAATATAGGATGAGAGAACGCCCGCGTCAGGGGCGACGTTGCATCACCCCTGGGCGCATGTTAGCCCGCGGCTGATTAACGACGCTTTCCTGCGTCGATTTCCACGGACAGCTCATCAAATGACCGACACCGACGCGGCCGCTCCGGCACAGGAAAACGGCGCGAGCCAAGAACCCGGCATCCGCATCCTCGCCCAGTTCATCCGCGATCTGTCGTTCGAGAACCCCCGGGCGCCCGAGACCCTGCGCGGCGGCGGTCCCCAGCCGCAGATCGACATCGGCGTCGAGATGAACGCCCGCGGTCGGCCGGACGGGCTGTTCGAGGTGGACCTGAAGCTCTCGGCCAGGGCGGTGCGGGACGACGGGCCGGTGTTCGTCGTCGAGCTGCTCTACGGCGGAGTGTTCGAAATCCTCGGCGTGCCGCCCGAGGAGCTGGAGCCGGTGCTGCTGATCGAGTGCCCGCGGTTCCTGTTCCCGTTCGCTCGCCGGATCATCGGCGACGTCACCAGCGACGGCGGCTATCCGCCCTTCCTGCTGGATCCGATCGATTTCGCCGGGGTCTACGCCAGCCGCAAGGAACAGCCGACGGTGGGGACGGCCTGAGGCCGTCCCGTAGGGCCAGCTTCAGAGCTGGTTGAACTCGCCGCAGCCGCAGCGAATCACCGTGTGGCGCAGCTCCGAGCTGGGGCCGGTGAAGATCACTCGCCCGCAAGCGCCGCAGGTGTGACCCTCTTCGATACCCGCGTCTTCGATTTCCTCGGCCTCGATCAGGGTCCGCTGGCCCACCCAGCAGCCGGGGAAGGTTCTCATCGACACGAAACTCACGGGGCATACCCTCCTGGGACTCAACTGCACTGCAGCACGCCTAATCGCTGGGTGCTGCAACGCACAAGTCCTTATTGGGTTCGCAGCAAACAAATCATTGCGGCGGGAGCGTCGGCGCCCAGCGCTTGGGAAGCCGGTTCTCGGGCCGGGGCGGGCGGACGAGATCGACCGCGATCAGCGCGCCGAGCTTCAGAAAGTCGAACCAGACCAGGCCGCTGCGTCCGCCCGCCGGCCGCCGTTGGGAGGTGTCGTGCGCCATCTTCCCTGGACTCCTGGAAAGCTCCGCCGCAGTGAACGCAGTCGGCGCCGGTAAGTTGCTAGCCGACGCCGTCCCGCGGCTCTAGCTTGCCGCGCCCCGTTGTTGAGAAAAGGACGCTTGAAGGTCATGACTGCATCGCAAAGGCCCGAAACCCTCGTGCTGCACGCCGGCTGGCGCGCAGACCCCGCGACCGGTGCGGTGGCGGTGCCGATCTACCAGACGACCTCCTACCAGTTCCAAAGCACCGAGCACGCCTCGGCGCTGTTCGCGCTGCAGGAGAGCGGCAACATCTACACCCGCATCGGCAACCCGACGACGGGCGTGCTGGAAGCCCGGGTCGCGGCGCTGGAAGGCGGCGCGGCTGCGCTCGCCCTCGCGTCCGGCCAGTCGGCCAGCGCCTTCTCGCTGCAGAACCTGGCGCGGGCGGGCGACAACGTGGTCAGCGCCACCGACCTCTACGGCGGCACCTGGAACCTGTTCGCCAACACCCTGAAGGACCAGGGCATCGAGGTGCGGTTCGTCGACCCGTCCGACCCCGAGGCCTTCCGGCGCGCCACCGACGAGCGGACCCGCGCCTACTACGCCGAGACCCTGCCGAACCCGAAGCTGGCCGTGTTCCCGATCGCCGAGGTGGCCAAGATCGGCCGCGAGCTGGGCGTGCCGCTGATCATGGACAACACCGCGGCGCCGACCCTGTGCCGCCCGCTCGACCACGGCGCCGCCATCGTCGTCTACTCGGCCACCAAGTACATCGGCGGCCACGGCACCTCGATCGGCGGGGTGATCGTCGACGGCGGCAACTTCGACTGGGCGGCGCACAAGGAACGCTTCCCGACCCTGAACGAGCCGGATCCCAGCTATCACGGCGCGATCTGGACCGAGGCCACCAAGCCGATGGGGCCGGTGGCCTACATCGTTCGGGCCCGCACCATCCTGCTGCGCGACCTGGGCGCGGCGATGAGCCCGTTCAACGCCTTCCAGCTGCTACAGGGCATCGAGACCCTGCCGCTGCGCATGGAGCGCCACTGCCAGAACACCCAGAAGGTCGCCGACTGGCTGAGCAGCCGCCCCGAGGTGACCAAGGTCATCCACCCGTCCAAGCACGACGGCGAGACCCGCCGGCGCGCCGACGCCTACCTGAAGGGCGGCTACGGCGGCCTGCTCGGCTTCGAGCTGGCGGGCGGGGTCGAGGCCGGGCGCCGGTTCATCGACGCGCTGCAGATGTTCTACCACGTGGCCAACATCGGCGACGTGCGCAGCCTGGCCATTCACCCGGCCTCGACCACGCACTCGCAGCTGTCGCCCGAGGACCAGCTCGCCACCGGGGTCTCGCCCGGCTACGTCCGCCTCTCGGTCGGCATCGAGCACATCGACGACATCCTCGCCGACCTCGAGCAGGCGCTGGCGGCGGCGGGGCGCTAGGACCCCGCCGAGAGCATCAGCTCCACGAGGGCCTGGGTGACCTTCGGCTCCAGGCCCTCGGTGTGGCCCTTGTCGATCCGCACCACGTCGGCGACCACGCGGCCGTCCTTGCAGTTCGGATAGACGAAGACCTCCGCCTTTCCTGGGCCCGGCAGTCGGCCCCAGGACTTGGTCGCCGGGTCCTGCCGGCCGGCGTCGTAGATCGCCGGCCATCCTCCCCACCCGGTTGTTCGTTTGGCGAACAATGCAGTTGGAAGAACGGTGTGGTCGAACGGAGCGCTGCTTTGGGTCAGTCCAGCCCGTGCTTCTTCCAGAGCTCGTCCGACTTGACGACCTCGCGCACGAAGGCGGCGTGCAGCTCGCGCTCGGCCGGGGTCGAGCGGAAGGGCAGGGGCCGCGGGCGGTCGCCGTAGGCGCTCTGGCGGGCGACCGAGACGGCGCGGACGGCCGCGGTGGTGGTCAGCTCCAGCCGGCGCTCGCGGCCGCCCTTCAGCTCCAGGTAGACGGCGGCCAGTAGCCGGGCGTCGATCAGCGCCCCATGCTTCTCGCGGTCGGCCAGGGAGATCTTGAACCGCTTGCACAGCGCATCGAGCGAGTTGTGCATCCCCGGGAAGCGCTGCTTGGCCAGCGCCAGGGTGTCGATCCAGCGCTCCTCGGGCAGGTGCTGTCGGCTGCACAGCCCCAGCTCCCAGTTCACGAACGTCCGGTCGAAGGTCGCGTTGTGGGCCACGATCGGCGCGTCGGCCACGAAGTCGAGGAACTCGTCCGCCACCTCGTGGATCTTCGGTTTGCCGCGCAGGAAGGCGGTGGAGAGGCCGTGCACCCGCTCCGCATCGGCCGGCATCTCCCGCTCGGGATCGATATAGGTGTGGTAGCTGCGCCCGGTCGGGATGAAATCCTCGATCTCCAGGCAGGCGATTTCCACGAGCCGGTCGCCGGTCGCCGGGTCGAAGCCGGTGGTTTCGGTGTCGAGGACGATCTCGCGGGCCATGTGCCTTGTTTGCAGGGCTTCGCCCTGGCCTTCAACTCGCCTTCTGACGCGCCCGCAGCGCAGCGATGATCTGGCGCACCTGGGCTCGCGCCGGCTCCAGCCCCTCGCCGGTCTCGACGATGAAGTCGGCGCGCTCGCGCTTCTGGGCGTCCGGCATCTGCTTGGCCAGGATGGCGTCCAGCTTCTCCTGCGTCATCCCGGGCCGCTCGAGCACGCGGACCCGCTGCACCTCCGCCGGGGCGGAGCAGACCACCACCGCGTCCACCGCCCTCTCACCGCCGGTCTCGAACAGCAGCGGGATGTCGAGGACCACCATGTCCTTTCCCTCGGCGCGGGCCTTGTCGAGGAAGCCCTGCCGGCTCTGCATCAGCGGATAGACGATGGACTGCAGCTTGCGCAGCGCCTCGGGGTTGTTCAGCACCCGCTGGCCCAGCGCTTCGCGGTCGACCGCGCCGTCGCGGGTCACGCCCGGAAACTCCGCCTCGACGGGCTCCACCGCTGCGCCGCCCTTGGCGTAGAGGCGATGCACCTCGGCGTCGGCGTCGTAGACCGGAACGCCTTCCTCCTCGAACATCTTGGCGGTGGTGGATTTGCCCATGCCGATGGAGCCGGTCAGGCCGATGACGATCATTGAACTAGCGCCTCCAGACAGAGAGCCCTGACGTCGACGTCGGGCGGCGGCGGGCGGCCGTAGAAGGCCTCGAAGGAAGGGATGGCCTGGCCGATCAGCATCTCCAGTCCGTCCACCGTGCGACGGCCGAGCGCCTCGGCGCGGGCCAGGAAAGCGGTTTTCAGCGGCTTGTAGACCATGTCCATGACCACCGCGGCGTCCGGCGACGCCCCGAGCGGTACGGCCAGGTCGCCCTGACCGGAGAGGCCCACGGAGGTGGCGTTGATCACTGCGTTCACGCCCGCCAGCGCTTCGGCCGCACGGTCGAGCGGGTAGGGGGCCGCGACGGGACCGATGGTTCCGGCCACCTCCTCGGCCCGCTGGAAAGTGCGGTTGATGATGCGGACCTGCGGGCAGCCGGCTTGCGCGAAGGCCGCCGCGGCTCCGCGGGCCGCCCCGCCGGCGCCCAGGATCGCCACCGGTCCGGCGGCCGGATCGAAACCCGGCGCCTGGACCGCGAAGGCGTGCAGCAGGCCGAGCCCGTCGGTGTTGTCGGCCAGCACCATGCCGGTCGGCGAGAACACCAGGAGATTGGCCGCACCGGCGAGCTCGGCCCTGGGACTGATGTCGTCAGCGGCCATCAGCGCTTCTTCTTTGAACGGCAGGGTGACGTTGATCCCGCGCACCGCCCCGCCGCGCAGGCCGTTCACGAAACGGACGAAGCCGTCGGCCGGTGGGCTGAAGGGCACGTAGACCCCGTCGATGCCGGCGCCCGCCAGCCAGGCGTTGTGGATCATCGGGCTCAGTGAATGGCGGACCGGCGCGCCCGCGACGCCCGCGACGAGAGTGGCTCCGGTGATCATGCGACCAGCACGCCCTTCTGTCTGAGGAACTCCAGCAGGCCCATCAGCGGCAGGCCGAGAATGGTGAAGTAGTCGCCCTGGATCTTCGAGAAGAGCTGCACGCCCGGCCCCTCCAGCCGGTAGCAGCCGACCGAACCCAGCGCGGCCTCGCCCTCCTCGGCGAGGTAGACCTCCAGGAAGGCCTCGGAGAATTCCCGCATGGTCAGGGTGGCGCTGACCGTCTCGCGCCAGACGATCCGGCCGGCCTCGGCCACCGCCACCGCCGAGTGCAGCTGGTGGGGTTTGCCGCGCAGGGCCAGCAGCCTCGCACGGGCCGCCTCGATGGTGTCCACCTTGTCGTAGAGCTCGCCGTTCAGATCGAGGGTCTGATCCGCGCCGATCACCAGGCCTTCCCGGCCGGTAGAGACGGCGACCGCCTTGGCTTCGGCCAGCGCGCCGGCGATCTCCTTTGGCCCCGCGCCCTCGGCCAGCAGGGTGCGCTTGACCGCATCCTCGTCGACGCCGGCGCCCGCCGTCGCGAACGGAACGCCGGCGCCGCTCAGAACGGTGGTGCGGGCCGCGCTCTTGGAAGCGAGCGTCAGCTTCACCCGAGGATCTCCACCTGGCCGTGGCCTTTGTGGAACAGGTTGAGCACCGCCGCTGCGATTTCCTCCACGCTGCGCCGCGAGACGTCGATCACCGGCCAGCCCTGGCGCTCGTAGAGCCGCCGCGCCTGGACGATCTCGTCCTTCACCGCATCGACGTCGATGTAGGACGACGATCGGTTCTCGTGCAGCGACAGCAACCGATTGCGCCGGATCTGGATCAGCCGGTCGGGCGAGATGGTCAGGCCTACGATCAGAGTGTTCTTCAGCTCGAATAGTTTCTGCGGGATCGGCCGACCCGGCACCAGGGGCACATTGGCGGCGCGCACGCCCCGGTGGGCCAGATAGATGCTGGTCGGGGTCTTGGAAGTGCGCGAGACGCCTACCAGCACCACGTCGGCGCGCTCCAGGTCCTGGGAGCCCTGGCCGTCGTCGTGGCCGATGGCGTAGTTCAGCGCATCCATCCGGTTGAAGTAGTCGTGGTCGAGGGCGTGCTGTACGCCCACCCGGCTGGTCAGCGGCGCGCCGACGTAGCGCGACAGTGCGCTGACCAGCGGATCGAGCGCCGGGATGCAAGGCATGTCCAGCTTGCGGCAGCCTTCCTCCAGCACCGAACGAAGCTCCTGGTCGACGATGGTGTGGATGACGACGCCAGGCGCCTCCTCGATGTCGGCCAGCGCCCGCTCGAGCTGCCGGCGCGAGCGCACCAGGGCGTAGATGTGCTCGATCGGCAGGACGTTCTCGAACCGGGCGCAAACCGCCCGGGCGAGCGCATTGAGGGTCTCGCCGGTGGAGTCCGAGACCAGATGGACGTGGAAGTAGATCGCTATGCGCGGCGGGGGCGTCATCGGGTCGCGGTCAGGCTTCTGTGGATGAAGTCGTGGGCAACCTCTTTAGCGAAGCCGGACGCTCTTGGGGAGAAGCGGTCGCTTCCGTCGGCGGGCGCGGCCGTTGGATGAATGACCGGGACAACCGGGGCCCTTAACCTTCCATTAACCCACACGCTCGGGTGCGGCGTCGGCGAAGGCCCTGGCGCGCATTCACACCCCTGCGACACCGGAGCCGAAATCCACGGCGCCGGCCGCCCCGCGGGTTAACGAAACCTTAACGGCGGCAGGCGGTAAGAGGGTTGCCCCCGCTGTTCACAGGCCCGGCCTCCGAAGGTTAACGAAGTGTGAAGAATCTGGGCGGGGCCGCAGGGACGGCGGGTACGACGCAGGCCATTATCCCCGATTCAGGGCAGTCCAACCGCCTTCCTCCATCACTCTTTTCAAGAAAGATCGAATTGAAGAAGGGAGGGGTGCGAACAGCCGGGCTTGAGCCTTTCGAGGAAAGCCCCTTTAACCGGCCCATGACCTCGCAAGTTCAGCCCACCCTGCTCCGGGCCCTAGCCGGAGAAACCCTGCCTCGTCCGCCCGTCTGGTTCATGCGCCAGGCCGGACGCAGCCTGCCGGAATACCGCGAGCTGCGGGCCAAGGCCGGCGACTTCATCGCCTTCTGCCACAATCCGGAGATGGCGGCCGAAGCGACTCTGCAGCCGATACGCCGCTTCCCGCTGGATGCGGCCATCGTCTTCGCCGACATCCTGCTGATCCCGCGTGCGCTCGGCCAGGAGGTGTGGTTCGAGGCGGGCGAGGGGCCGAGGCTCGGGCCGCTGCCGGGGATCGAGTCGCTGGCCGAACAGGTCGAGGCCTCCACCGGGCGACTGTCGGCGATCGGCGAGACGCTGCAGCGCGTGCGGGCCGAGCTCGAGCCGGAGCGGGCGTTGATCGGATTCGCAGGCGGGCCCTGGACAGTCGCCACCTACATGATCGAGGGCCGAGGCTCGGACCGTTCGGGCGCGCGCACCTATGCCTACCAGAATCCCGATAAGCTGGACGCCCTGCTGGATGTGCTGGTCGACGCCACCGCCAGCTACCTGGTCATGCAGGCCAGGAGCGGCGCCCAGGCGCTGAAGATCTTCGAGAGCTGGGCCGAACAGCTGGCCGAGGACGTGTTCGAGCGCATCGTCGTGCGCCCGCACGCGAAGATCGTCGAGAAGGTGCGGGCCGCCGGCGTCACCGCCCCGTTCATCGGCTTCCCGCGCGGAGCGGGCGCGCTAGTCGACAACTACGCTTCGGGCGTGCCGGTCGAAGGCGTGGCGCTGGACACCCAGGCTTCCGCCGCGCTCGGCCGTCGTCTGCAGGCCGAGGGCAAGACCATCCAGGGGGCGCTCGACAACCTGCTGCTGCGCGCGGGCGGGCCGGCGCTCGACGCCCGGGTCGACCAGCTGATCGCCCAGTGGGGCGGCGGGCCCTACATCTTCAACCTCGGCCACGGCGTGCTGCCCGACACCCCGATCGAGCACATCGAGCGCACCGTCCGCCGGGTGACCGGCCGATGAGCCGGCTCGCCGTCGTCCTGTTCAATCTGGGCGGTCCGGACGGGCCGCAGGCGGTGCGCCCCTTTCTGTTCAACCTGTTCCGGGATCCGGCGATCATCGGCGCGCCGGCGCCTGTCCGCTATCCGTTGGCTTCCTACCTCTCGCGCAGCCGCGAGAAGACCGCCAAGGCCAACTACGCCATCCTCGGCGGCGGCTCCCCGCTCCTGCCCGAAACCGAAGCCCAGGCGAAGGCACTGGGATCCGAGCTCGCGGTCCGCGCGCCCGACGTCGAGGCCAGGGTGTTCATCGCCATGCGGTACTGGAAGCCGCTGGCGGACGAGACGGCCAGAGAGGTCGCAGCCTTCGCTCCGGACGAGATCGTCCTGCTACCGCTCTATCCGCAGTACTCGACCACCACGACCGGCTCGTCCGTGAAGGACTGGACGCGGGCCTACCGCGGTCCGGGCCGCACCAGGGTGGTCTGCTGCTATCCGACCGCGCCGGGCCTCGTCGCCGCTCACGCACGGATGATCGAGCGGGCGCTTGAGGCGGCGGGCGGGGCCAGGAACCTGCGCCTGCTGTTTTCCGCCCACGGCCTGCCGAAGAAGGTGGTCGACGCCGGGGATCCCTACCAGGCGCAGGTGGAGGCGACGGTCCGCACCGTGCTGGCCGAGCTGGGCGGAGAGCTCGACCACCAGGTCTGCTACCAGAGCCGTGTGGGCCCGCTGGAGTGGCTGGGCCCCTCGACCGAGACCGCGATTCGCCAGGCGGCCGCCGACGGCAAGGGCGCGATGGTGATCCCCATCGCCTTCGTCTCCGAACACGTCGAGACGCTGGTCGAACTCGATCACGAATACGCCGCCCTGGCCCGGGACGTGGGGTGCACGCCCTACCTGCGGGTCCCGGCGCTGGGAACCGCGCCGGACTTCGTCGCAGGCCTCGCCGAAGCGACGCTCGAGGCCGTCGGAAGGGCAGGGGAGGGCGCGGCGCCGTTCGGACCTTGGCTTTGCCCGGCCGAGCATGGAAAGTGCGCCTGCCGAGGGAGGGCGGCATGACCGACTGGATCAACGCCAACTACGATCTGCTGCGGGGGATCCATATCATCGCGGTGATCGCCTGGATGGCGGGTCTGCTCTACCTGCCCAGGCTGTTCGCCTACCACACGGGCGCTGCGCCGGGCTCGGAGATGGACCAGACCTTCCAGACGATGGAGGGCAAGCTCCTGCGGATGATCATGAGCCCGGCGATGGGCGTGGCCTGGATCCTCGGCCTGCTGCTGCTGTGGCGGCTCTACGCGATCGAGGGGCCCGACCTGTTCGCCCAGCCGTGGATTCTCGCCAAGCTCGCCGGGGTGTTCTTCCTCAGCGGCTGGCACGGCTACCTGTCCAAGGCGCAGAAGGCCTTCGCCCGCGGCGAGAACACGAAGTCGAACAAGTTCTGGCGGGCCACGAACGAGCTGCCCTTCCTGGCCGCCATCGTCATGGTCCTGGCGGTGACGCTGGAGTTCGGCCGCTAGCGGACCCGCTGGCCGGGCCGACCGGCTGCGCTTGACGTGCGCGCCGGCCTGTGTTTCCGCTAGCGCACGCGTCGGAACACCCGGCGCGCCCCGCCTTATCCCCGCGCCGCGCGCTCCTTAGAAGAGCCGCCAGCGGCCGGCCCTCGAAATCGATACGGCGTGCTTCCGGTCTTCGGGAGTTGCGCGCCCCAACGAGTTATCCCAGCCGGCGCCCGCCCCGCGCGGGCCCTTGCGAGTCCGTAACCCATGCAAGACGAAACCCCCCACGAAGTCCTCGACCCGACCGTGGCCGAAGAGCTCGAGACCGAGGCGGTCGAACACGACGCCGCCGAGGAGACCTCGGATGTCTCCGCCGCCATCAAGGCGATGGGCCTCACCAGCATGTCGCTGCAGGAGCTGAAGGAGAAGTCGCCCGCCGACCTGCTCTCCTTCGCCGAGACGCTGGAGATCGAGAACGCGAACTCCATGCGCAAGCAGGACATGATGTTCGCTATCCTCAAGACCCTCGCCGAGGAAGGCGTGGAGATCTCGGGGTCCGGCACCCTGGAAGTGCTGCAGGACGGCTTCGGCTTCCTGCGCAGCCCGGAGGCCAACTACCTGCCGGGCCCCGACGACATCTACGTGTCGCCCTCGCAGATCCGGAAGTTCGGCCTGCGCACCGGCGACACCGTGGTCGGCGGCATCCGCGCCCCGCGCGAGGGCGAGCGCTACTTCGCCCTGGTCAAGGTCGATCAGATCAACTTCGAGCCGCCGGAGAACGTCCGGCACAAGGTCCACTTCGACAACCTGACGCCGCTGTATCCCGAGGAGCGGCTGCGGATGGAGATCGACGACCCGACGCTGAAGGACCGTTCCGGCCGAGTGATCGACATCGTCGCCCCGCTCGGCAAGGGCCAGCGCTGCCTGATCACCGCCCCGCCGCGGGTCGGCAAGACGGTGATGCTGCAGAACATCGCCAAGTCGATCGAGACCAGCCACCCCGAGTGCTACCTCATCGTCCTGCTGATCGACGAGCGCCCGGAAGAAGTCACCGACATGCAGCGCACGGTGAAGGGCGAGGTCATCTCCTCGACCTTCGACGAGCCGGCGACGCGGCACGTTCAGGTGGCCGAGATGGTCATCGAGAAGGCCAAGCGCCTGGTCGAGCACAAGCGCGACGTCGTCATCCTGCTGGACTCGGTGACCCGCCTCGGCCGCGCCTACAACACCGTGGTGCCGTCTTCGGGCAAGGTGCTGACCGGCGGCGTCGACGCCAACGCCCTGCAGCGGCCGAAGCGCTTCTTCGGCGCGGCCCGGAACATCGAGGAGGGCGGCTCGCTGACCATCATCGCCACCGCGCTGATCGACACCGGTAGCCGGATGGACGAGGTGATCTTCGAAGAGTTCAAGGGCACCGGCAACTCCGAGATCGTTCTTGACCGAAAAGTGGCGGACAAGCGGATCTACCCCGCTATCGACGTGCTCAAGTCCGGCACGCGGAAGGACGAGCTCATCACGCCGAAGGACCAGCTCCAGAAGACCTATGTCCTGCGGCGCATCCTTGCTCCGATGGGCGCCCAGGATGCTATCGAATTCCTGCTCGACAAGCTCCGGCAGACGAAGAACAACGACGAGTTCTTCCAGTCGATGAACACCTAATCTTCGCTCGGCGGCGCCTCTCTTTCCATCATGGGAGGGGAGGACCGGCGCCAAGCGAACGGGCGGGCCGGCGGAACGACTTCCGCCGGCGACGCGCGATCCTCCCTGCCGCTGGGAGGGATATTTTTGGCGCTACCTCGCCTGATCGGCTCTACCATCGCCGCAACAAGGCAGGAGGGCCGGGATGATCAAGGTCTACCATGCGCCGGCGACGCGGTCGGCGCGCGTGCTGTGGGTGCTCGAGGAACTGGGCGTTCCCTACGAGACGGTGAAGCTGACCTATCCGCCCCGGGTGCATCATCCGGAGTATGAAAAGGTCAATCCGATCAAGACCATCCCGACCATGACCGACGGTGAGGTGCAGCTCACCGAGTCGCTGGCGATCTGCGAGTACCTGGTCAGGGCCTACGGCCCGAAGGGCCTGATCCCCGATCCGGCCGACCCGCTCTACCCGCAATACCTGCAGTTTTTCCACTACGGGGAGGCGACGCTGGCGCCGCCGCTCGGAAACATGGTCCGCTACGCCTTCCGCGAGCCGCCGGAACGGCGTCTGCCGCAGGCGGTGGACGACGCCCGCGAAACCTTCGCGGAGCGGCTGGAGCCCGTGCGCCGTGCGCTGACCGAGCAGCCCTTCCTGGCGGGCGAGCGCCTCACCCTCGCGGACATCTCAGTCGGCTACGCGATGTTCCTTGCCGAGCGGCTGCAGCTGTCCGAGTCGTTCGGCCCGGAGCTGCGGTCCTACCTGGACAGACTGAAGGCGCTACCAGCCAGACAGCGGGCTTACGAGGCGGCGTAGCGCCGGCGTTTCACGTGAAACACCCGGCGCCGCCGCCCCGCATCCTCAGGGGATCAGAACCGTGGCGCCGACCGTGGCCCGGCTCTCCAGCGCCCGGTGGGCGTCGGCCGCTTGCGCAAGGGGGAAGGTCTGGCCGACCTCGACCTTGATGATCCCTTTGGTGATCAGGTCGAACAGCGCGCCGGCGGAGTCGTCCAACTCGGCCTGGGTGGCCGTGTAGTCGAACAGGGTCGGCCGGGTCAGGAACACCGAGCCGGCGCGCTGAAGCCGCAGCGGCTCGACGGCCGGAGCCGGGCCCGAGGCGTTGCCGTAGCTGACGAACATGCCACGGCGGGCCAGGCTGGCCAGCGTGCCTTCAAAGGTCGCGGCGCCCACGGAGTCGTAGGCCACTTCCACGCCGCGCCCGCCGGTGATCGTCCGCACCTCGGTTGGCACGTCCTGCTCGCCGTAGAGGATGACATGGTCGGCGCCGAGCCTGCGGGCGACCTCGGCCTTGGCCTGCGAGCCGACGGTGGCGATCACCGTCGCGCCGATATGCTTGGCCCACTGCACGAGGATCTGGCCGACGCCGCCGGCCGCGGCGTGCACCAGCGCTGTCTGCCCGGCCTTCAGCGGGAAGCAGCGGCGCACCAGGAATTCGGCCGTCATGCCCTTCAGCAGCACGGCCGCGGCGACCTTGGCGTCGATCCCGGCCGGCGGTTTCACGGCCCGCTCGGCGCTGGTCACGTTGTACTCGGCATAGGCTCCGAGCGGGCCGGAGCTGTAGACGACCGGGTCGCCCACCGCGAAGCGGGTGACGCCCGCGCCGACCTTCTCCACCACCCCGGCCGCCTCCATGCCGAGGCCGGAGGGCAGCTTGACCGGATAAAGGCCCGTGCGGTGGTAGGTGTCGATGAAATTCACGCCCACCGCCTGGTGCCGGACCAGAATCTGGCCGGGGCCGGGCTCGGGGACGGGCACGTCGACGGTCTTCAGGACCTCGGGCCCGCCGGTCTGTTCGAAACGGATCGCCAGCATGTTCGCCTCAGCCCAGGTGTTGCTTGAAGAAGGCGAGGGAGCGTTCGCCGGCGGTGCGGGCGTCGGCCTCGTGATAGTGCTCGCCGCCCATCCGGGCGAAGGCGTGGTCGCGGTCCGGGTAGCTGTGGATGGTGATCTGCGGGTGGGACTTCAGCGCCCCGACGATCTGCGCCTGCGCCGGCTTGGGCACGAACTGGTCCTCCTCGGCGATGTGCAGCATCAGGGGCCGGGCGATCTTGGGCGCCTCGTCCAGACGGTTTTCGATGCCAACGCCGTAGTAGGCGACCGACGCGTCCGCGTCGGTGCGCGTCGCGGTCAGGTAGGCGAGGAGGCCGCCGAGGCAGAAGCCGACCGCGCCGACCTTCCCGTTGCACGTGGAATCGCCACGAATGTCGGCGATGGTGGCGGCGATGTCCTCGACCCCCTTGTCGACGTCGAAGGCGTTGTAGAGCTCGAAGGCCTTCTTCCACTCGGCTTCCGACTGATCGGTGATGTCGACGCCCGGCTCGATCCGCCAGAACAGGTCGGGACAGATGGCGAGGTAGCCCTGGCCGGCGAGGCCGTCGGTGATGTCGCGCATCACCTTGTTCACGCCGAAGATCTCCTGGATCACCACAACGGCCGGCGCCGGACTGCGGCTCGGCCGGGCCACATAGGCGTTCATCGTGCCGCCGTCGCTCGTGCGGATGCTGCGCGTCTCTCCCATCACCGTCTCCCTGTCCAATCGCCCGCCTCTGGTCGCGGGCGGGCCGAAACCTCTAGCCGCCTGGGGCGTCCCCCGGTCATAAGCATTCTTGAGAGCTGAGGTGCAAGGAGGCGGCCGCCCATGAAGATGACCATCGAAGTCGAGTGCACGCCGCAGGAGGCGCGCGCCTTCCTGGGCCTGCCCGACGTTACCCCCCTGAACGAGAAGCTGGTTTCCGAGATGCAGGCCCGGATGGAGCAGAACATCGCCATGCTGAGTCCGGACGAGATGCTGAAGACCTGGGCCTCGTTCGGCGCCGCCTCGCAGGAGCAGTTCCGCAAGCTGATGACCGCGGCGGCCGACAACATGCTGGGCGGAGCCGGCCGCACGAAATGACCGACACCATCTACGCCGCCTCCACCGCCCCGGGCCGGGCTGCGGTGGCGGTGGTGCGGATCTCCGGACCGGCCGCGGCGAAGGCGGGGGCCGCGCTGGCCGGCGCGTTGCCGAAGCCGCGGCGCGCGGGCCTGCGCACGCTCTCGACGCCGCAGGGCGAGCCGATCGACCGTGGCCTGGTGCTGTGGTTCCCCGGGCCCGGCAGCTATACCGGCGAGGACCTGGTCGAGTTTCACGTGCACGGCGGCCCGGCGGTGGTCGCCGGCCTGCTCGAGGCGCTGGCGGGGCAGGAGCTGAGGCTCGCCGAGCCGGGCGAATTCACCCGGCGGGCGTTCGAGCGCGGCAAGCTCGACCTCGCCCAGGCCGAGGGCGTCGCCGACCTCATCGAGGCCGAGACGGCCGCCCAGCGGCGCCAGGCGCTGGACCAGCTGGGCGGGCGGATGAGCCACATCCAGGCCCGCTGGCGCGAGGCGCTCATCGAGGCCCAGGCCATCTTCGAGGCGGCGGTGGATTTCCCCGACGAGGAGATCCCGGCCGACGTGCTCGCCCGGGCCGAGGGGCCGCTTCGCCAGCTGCGCGACGAGGTGGGCGCAGCCCTCGCCGACGTCGGCCGGGGCGAGCGGATTCGCGAGGGCTGGCGGGTGGCGCTGGTGGGTGCGCCGAACGCCGGTAAGTCCACCCTGCTCAACGCCCTGGCCGGACGGGAGGCGGCGATCGTCACCGCCACGCCGGGGACGACGCGCGACATCATCGAGGTCCCGCTGCAGCTCGCCGGCTACAAGGCGCTGCTCGCCGATACCGCGGGGCTGAGGGAGACCGGCGACGAGATCGAGGCCGAGGGCGTGCGCCGGGCCAGGGCATGGGCCGAAGGAGCCGCCCTCAGGCTGTTCCTGGTCGACGGTTCGGCCCAGGCGGCGGACCTCGCCAGCGCCGGCCTGCTGCGGCCCGGCGACCTGATGGTGGTCAGCAAGGCGGACCTTCCTCCGGGTCCGGCCGCTGACGCAGCCGCGGCCGAGGCCGAGCGGCGAGGATTGACGCTGGTGCGGCTCAGCGCTCACCGGGTGGAGGACGTGGACGCCCTGATCGCCCGGCTGGCCGAGCGCGCCGTGGCCGACCTCGGCGGGGCCGAGCCGCCGGCGGCGACCCGCCAGCGTCACCGCGAGCTGCTCGGCGAGGCGCTGGAGCGGCTGGACAGCGCCTTGGCCCATGGCGAGGCGCCCGAGCTCGCCGCCGAGGATGTCCGGCTCGCCGCCCGGGCCCTCGACCGCATTACGGGCCGCATCCACCCGGAGGACGTGCTCGACCGGGTGTTCGCCAGCTTCTGCATCGGCAAGTGACGTTTCACGTGAAACACGCCGCCGTTCCTTCTCCACCGAGCTGATGCCCGAGGGGGGCGATGTTCCACGTGAAACAGCCGGCCCCGTGACCGGCCGCCTCACTTTCGCTATATGAGTGGCGCACACACCTGATCGGCGTCCGCTGGCCTCGCCCGGCGGGCGCCGCAGTCTTCTTCGGACCCTGGGATGAGCTGGGACGTCATTGTGATCGGCGGCGGCCATGCGGGCTGCGAGGCGGCAGCGGCGGCCGCCCGCGTCGGCGCGCGCACCTTGCTGCTGACCCACAAGGTCGAGACCATCGGCGAGATGAGCTGCAACCCGGCCATCGGCGGCCTGGGCAAGGGGCACCTCGTCCGGGAGATCGACGCCCTGGACGGTGTGATGGGCCGGATGGCCGACGCGGCGGGCATCCAGTTCCGGCTGCTCAACCGCTCCAAGGGCGCGGCGGTGCGGGGGCCTCGAGCCCAGATCGACCGCAAGCTCTATCGCCAGGCCATGCAGGCCGAGATGTCCGCCACCCAGAACCTCACCGTGAAGGCCGAGGCGGTCGAAGACCTGATCGTCGAAGACGGCCGGACGGCCGGCGTCGTGGGCGCGAGCGGCGAGGTCTACCGCGCCGGCCGGGTGGTGCTCACCACCGGCACCTTCCTCAAGGGCCTGATCCACATCGGCGAGCGTCGCATCCCCGCGGGCCGCGCAGGCGAGGCGCCGGCCATCGGGCTTTCCGACCGCCTCTACGCGCTCGGGCTCTCGATGAGCCGGCTGAAGACCGGCACCCCGGCCAGGCTCGACGGGCGGACCATCGCCTGGGAGCGATTGGAGATGCAGCAGGCCGACGAGCAGCCATCACCGTTCTCCTTCCTGACCCGAGAGATCACCAATCCGCAGGTCGCCTGCGGCATCACGTGGACCACGGCCGAAACCCACCGGATCATCGCCGAGCGGCTGAGCGAAAGCGCCGTCTACGGCGGCCGAATCTCCGGTCGGGGCCCACGATACTGCCCCTCGATCGAGGACAAGGTCGTCCGCTTCGCGGACAAGGAGAGCCACCAGATCTTCCTGGAGCCGGAAGGGCTGGACGACGACACCGTCTATCCGAACGGCATCTCGACTTCGGTTTCCGAGGAGACCCAGGACCTCTTCCTGCGCACCATCCCAGGGCTCGAGCAGGTGGCGGTGAAGCGTTACGGCTACGCCATCGAATACGACTACGTCGACCCGCGCGAGCTGTCGCCGACCCTGGAGGTCAAGCGGCTGCCGGGCCTGTTCCTGGCCGGCCAGATCAACGGTACGACCGGCTATGAGGAGGCGGGCGCCCAGGGGCTGGTCGCGGGCCTCAACGCGGCCCGGGCGGCTTCGGGCGCGGACCCGGCCGTGTTCGCCCGCGACGAGGGCTACCTCGGCGTGCTGATCGACGACCTGGTCACACGTGGTGTGACCGAGCCCTACCGGATGTTCACCAGCCGGGCGGAGTTCCGCCTGACCTTGCGGGCCGACAACGCCGACCAGCGCCTGACCCCGCGCGGGATCGCCCTGGGCTGCGTCGGCGGCGAGCGCCGCCGGGCGTGGGAGGCCAAGGCCAAACAGCTGGCGGCCGCCCGCGCCCAGGCCAGCGAACTCAGCCTGACGCCGACCGAGGCGGCCCGCCTCGGGCTTCCGGTCAAGGCCGACGGGCAGCGCCGTAACCTGTTGCAATTGCTGGCTTATCCCAGCATCGACTTCGACCGTCTGCGGGAGGTCTGGCCGCAGATCGGCGACTGGCCGGAGGAGGTCCGCGAGCAGGTCGAGATCGACGCGAGCTATGCCGGCTACCTCGACCGCCAGGCTGCCGACGCCGCCGCGTTCCGGCGGGACGAGAACCTCGCGCTGCCGGCCGACCTGGACTATGCCGCCGTCGGCGGGCTCTCCAGCGAAGTCCGGGAGAAGCTTTCGGCGGTCAGACCGCTGACCCTCGGCCAGGCCGCCCGCATCGAGGGCGTGACCCCCGGCGCCCTGACGGCGCTGCTCGCGCATGTCCGACGCAAAGTTGCTTGAGCCTGCGCCGGAGACGGTGACCGACGCCGCGAGCTTCGCGGCGGTCGCCGGCGCGGGTCCGGAGCAGGTGCGCGATCTGGAGCGCTACCGCGACCTTCTGGCCGAGTGGAACCAGAAGATGAATCTGGTGGGCGCCTCGACCCTTGACGCCTTCTGGTCGCGGCACGCCTGGGACTCGGCGCAGCTCCTGCCGCTCGCGCCCGAAGCCAGGGTCTGGGCCGACCTGGGCGCCGGGGCGGGCTTGCCCGGTGTCGTGCTCGCCATCATGCGCAAGGGCGACCCGGCGTTTCACGTTCACCTCGTGGAGAGCATGGCCAAGCGGTGCCGCTTCCTGCGGGCGGTGGTGGGCGAGCTCGGTTTGTCCGCGACGGTACACAACGCCCGCGCCGAGGATCTGCGGCTAACTGTGGATATCGTCACGGCGCGCGCTTGCGCCCCACTGCATCGCCTGCTCGGCTATGCGAAACCCTTCCTGCAGCGAGGGGCCACGGGCCTCTTCCTGAAGGGACAAGATGTGGCCACCGAACTGGAAGAGGCCACAAGATTTTGGGACTATGAGGCGGACGTGTTGCCGAGTCGCAGTGACGCGCGCGGCCGCATCGTCCGTGTGAGGAGACTGGGTCGTGCCCGAAAAGCCTGACCGGGGCCTGCGCGTGCTGGTCGTCGCCAACCAGAAGGGCGGCGTCGGCAAGACCACCACGGCGATCAACCTGGGGACCGCGCTGGCGGCCGTCGGCGAACGGGTGCTGCTGATCGATTCCGACCCGCAGGGCAACGCCTCCACCGGGCTCGGCGTCGGCCGGGCGCAACGCACCACCACCCTCTATGACGTGCTGATGGGGGAGAAGTCGGTTCTGGACGCCGTCGTGAAGACCGCGCTGCCGGGGCTCGACCTCGTGCCGGCCGATGCCGACCTGTCGGGCATCGAACTGGAGCTCGGCCAGACCGCCCGCCGCTCGTTCAAGCTGCGCGACGCCCTGGGACCGCTGCGCGAGCGGCGCGACTACACCTATGTGCTGATCGACTGCCCCCCGTCGCTGAACCTGCTGACCGTCAACGCAATGGCGGCGGCGGACGCGGTGCTGGTGCCCCTACAGTGCGAGTTCTTCGCGCTGGAGGGCCTGACCCAGCTGATGCGCACTGTCGACCTGGTGCGCGGCAGCCTCAACCCGTCGCTGGAGATCCAGGGCATCGTGCTGACCATGTACGACCGCCGCAACAGCCTGTCCGAGCAGGTGGGGCGGGACGTGCGCTCGCACTTCGGCGGCACCGTCTACGACACGGTCATTCCGCGCAACGTGCGGGTCTCCGAGGCGCCCTCGTTCGGCAAGCCGGTGCTGGTCTACGACCTGAAGTGTGCGGGCAGCCAGGCCTATCTGAAGCTGGCCCGGGAAGTCGTCGCGCGCGAGCGCGAACGTCGCGCCCAGGCGGCGTAGGGGGAGGAGGGCGCGTCATGGCGGAACACCGCAGAGGCCTCGGCCGCGGACTGTCGGCGCTGCTCGGCGAAGAGGACGTGCGTCCGCCGGAGGCCCCGCCGCCTCAGGCGCCGCCCGGCGCGGCCGTGAGCGAGATCCCCATCGAGTTCCTGGATCGGAATCCGGACCAGCCCCGCTGGGTGTTTCCCAAGGAGCAGCTCGAGGAGCTGGCCGCCTCGATCCGCGACAAGGGCATCCTGCAGCCGATCCTGGTCCGGCCGAAGGGACAGGGACGCTACGAGATCGTCGCGGGCGAACGGCGCTGGCGCGCCGCCCAGCGGGCGGGGCTGGCCGCCGTGCCGGTGCTGGTGCGCGAGCTCACCGACATGCAGGTGCTCGAGATCGGCGTCATCGAGAACGTCCAGCGGGCCGACCTGTCGCCGATCGAAGAGGCGACGGCCTACAAGCAGCTCATGGACCGCTTCGGACGAACCCAGGACGCGGTCGCCGAGGCGGTCGGCAAGAGCCGCAGCCACGTGGCCAACACCCTGCGCCTGCTCAGCCTGCCCGAGGGCGTGCGGACCCATCTGCTTGAGGGGCGGCTGTCCGCCGGTCACGCCCGGGCGATCGCCACCGCCCCCAACGCCGAGGCGCTGGCCGAGCAGATCATCGCCAAGGGACTGTCGGTGCGCGAGGCCGAAGCGCTGAGTCGCGGCGCGCCAGGCAAGTCGCCGCGCACCAAGGGCAAGCGCAGAACCAAGGACGTCGACACCATGGCGCTGGAAAACGATCTCGCCGACGTGCTGGGCCTCGAGGTCTCCATCGACGATCGCGGCGGGACAGGGATGATTACCATCCGGTACGAAACTCTCGAGCAGCTCGACGACGTTTGCCGGCGGCTCACCCGCTAGCCGGCGGAGGCTGCCAGGCGGCGACTACAGAGCCGGCGCCGGGGATCGCCGCTTCCAGAGTGCAGACCAGCCCTTCAGGGTGGAAAGCGAGCCGCACGGGGCCGCCGAGTTCGGCCGCCAGCCCCCGCTCCAGCAGCCGCGAACCGAAGCCGCGGCGTAGGGGCGCGCTGACCATCGGTCCGCCCATCTCGCGCCACTCCAGGCCGAGGCGGATCGCATCGTCACCCGCCGACGCGGTCCAGCCCAACGCCACACGCCCTTCGGGCACGCTCAGCGCGCCGTACTTGATGGCGTTCGTGCCCAGCTCGTGCAGCGCCATCGCGATGGCCAGCGCCGTCTTGGCCGGCAGCCAGACCGAGGGGCCGGAAATCTGAAATCTCCCGCGGTTCTCGCCGAAGGTCTCGACGGCGCCCGATACGACGTCGCGCAGGTCGGCGCCCGTCCAGCGCTGTTCGGTCAGCACGTTGTGCGCCGCGGAGAGGGCCAGCAGGCGGCCCGTGAAGGCCTCGTGCGCCTCCTCCGGCGTGCGTTCGCCGCGGACCATCTGGGCCGCCATTGCCTGCACGGTCGCCAGCGTATTCTTCACCCGGTGGTTCAGCTCGTTGATCAGCAGCGCCTGGTGCTCGGCCGCCAGCCGGAGTTCGTGGGTGTCGAACGACACGCCCAGCCAAGTCGTCACTGCGCCGCTCGCGTCCCGCACCGGCTTGGCGCGCACCACGTGCCAGCGGTAGGCGCCGTCTCGACTCCGGTAACGCATCTCGATCTGGAAGTCCGCGCCCGCCCGCCGCGAAGCTTCCCAGGCCGCGTCCGCCCGCGGGACATCGTCCGGATGCAGCGCGGCGACCCAGCCGTCAGGTAGCGACTCGTCCGGGGTCTGGCCGGTGAAATCGTACCATAGGTCATTGAAGTAGCTCATCTTCCCGTCCGGCGTCGCCAGCCAGACGAAGGCGGGCATGGCGTCCATCAGGGCCCTGAGACGCTCTTCGCTCTCGCGGATCTTCTCCTTGGCCTCCCAGTCCTCCTGCACGTCGACCACGGAGCCCACGTAGCCAAGGAAGCGTCCGCCGTCGTCGAATCGCGGGGCGGCGGAGTCGTCCACCCAGCGCCAGGCCCCGTCGCGCCGCCGCAGCCGGTACTCCATCCGCCAGGGTTGACGGGCCGAATTGGCCTCCCGGAAGGCGGACGAGACGGCCGGGCGGTCGTCCGGGTGGATCGCGTCGAGCCAGCCAAATCCCAGCGCCTCCGACGGAGCCTGGCCGGTGAAGGCGTACCAGCGACTGTTCAGGTAGCTGCAGCGGCCGTCGGCGTCGGTCACCCACATCATCATCGGCGCGTGTTCGGCGACGTTGCGGAAGCGCGCCTCGCTCTCCCGCAGTGCCGCCTCGGCCATCCGCCGGCGGCTGATGTCGCGAAGCAGAACCTCGATCGCTGGGCGGCCGTCCCACGAGATCAGGGCGGCGCTGATCTCGGTGATCAGTCGCTCGCCGTCGCTGCGGACGATCTCCAGAGCCAGCGGAGGCGCCGTCTCGCCCGCCCAGAGCCGCCGGGCGCGGTCGCGAATCCGCTCGTGGTGGCGGGCGGCGATGAAGTGCAGCGGCGACTTGCCGACCAGTTCGGACGGGTCCTCGACGCCGTGCAGCCGCAAGGCCGCGGCGTTGGCGTAGACCAGGGCGTCGTCCTGGCTGATCAGGATGGCGTCGGGGCTGAGGTCGGCCAGCGTGCGGAAGCGCATCTCGCTCTCGCGCACAGCGGCTTCGGCGCGAGCCCGCTCCACCGCATCCCAGGTCCGCGCGGCGACGAGTTCGGCGAGCTCGATCTCGTCGGGGCGCCATCGGTGCGGCTCACGGAAATTGACATAGAGCGTGGTGCGGAGCCGCCCCCCGCGGACGAGCGGGGCCGCCACATAGGCCCGGGTCCCCAAGGCGGTCGAGATCCACGCGGACTGGCCGGGGTCAGCCAGGACGTCGTCGCAGGATTCTGTCAGGCCGGCCCCAAGGCCCGCCACGAGACCGGCTCCGAAGCCGTCCAGCGGGTATTCGCCCAGCAGCGGCGGCAGTCCGGCCGCATAGCAGGACTCGAAGACGACGCTCTCGCCGTCCGATCGTACCTGGCCATAGCCGACCCGATCGGCGCCAAGCGCCTCGCCGAGGATCCGCACCGCCGTCTCCATGATCTCGCGCGGCAGCGACAGCCTGCGGATGGCCTCGTCCAGTCGCAGCTGGAAGGCCTGGCGTTGCTCGGCCAGCACGGTGGCGGTGGTCTCGGTGCAGGCGCAGAACATGCCTGCCACCCGTCCGGCGTCGTCGGTGATCGGAGAGTAGGAGAAGGTGAACCACGTCTGCTCGTCGTAGCCGCGCCGGTTCATGGTCAGCGGCATGTCGGCCCGGTAGGTGGCATGCCCCGCCAGCGCGCTCGCCACCAGGGGTTCTATGTCGGGCCAGATCTCGCGCCAGACCTCGTCGAACCTCGCGCCGAACGCCGCCGGGTGCTTGGCGCCCAGGATGTCGGCGTAGGCGTCGTTGTAGAGCAGAACGAGGTCGGGCCCCCACGCGGCGAACATCGGAAATCGCGACGCGAGGATCAGGTCGCGCACGGCGCGCAGCGACGCCGGCCAGGCTTCCGGCGCGCCGAGGGCCGAGCCGTTCCAGTCGTGGGATGTGAACAGCCGGGCCGTATCGCCCGCGGCGACCGGCGCGCGGGGCGCGGCCGCGTCTCCTCCGCTCATCGCTGACGCCCCGATGTCCAACTTGACCGCCGCGCCTCCGCCCGCCCACCGCGGATGCGCGGGCGGGGCATTGGCATCAACGCGCACAGCGTCGCCTGGCTGCGTGATTCGGGCGCTCGATCAGAGCCCTAGCCGGCGGGCCCGGCTGGCGATGGTCAGGGCCAGCCGCTCGGCGATCAGGTGGTCGGGGGCGCCCGACGACTTGCAGGCCCGGTCGGCGGACAGAACCTCCGGCTGTATGCGGTCGAGCTCGGCCAGGGACCAGGCGCGGGCCTGACGCAGGAACTCGCGCTCCTGCTTCCAGAACACGCCGGAAGCCTTGGCCGCTTCCTGCACGCCCGCGCCGCTCTGCACGAGCGTCAGGGTGCGCCTGAGGCGGCCGAGGTGCATGCCGATGGCGCGCACCGCCGCCGGGCCGGCCTCGCCCTCCTGGGCGGCCCGCCGCAGGCCCGCCTGGGCCTCGGCGAGGCGTCCGCCGAAGGCGTCGGCCGCCGCGTCAAACAGCGAGGATTCCGGCTCGACGCCGAGGAAGTCCTCCAGGTCCTGGGGCGCCGCGATGCGACCGCTGCCGGGGCCGAGGTAGAGGGCCAGCCGTTCGATCTCCCGGCGCGCGACGCCGCGTTCCTTGGGCAGGCGGGCGACAAAGATCCCCAGCGCCTCGTTGTTCAGCCCGACGTTGTCCTTGGCGAGCGCCTCGCGCACAAGCCGGGCGATGTCGCCGGGCTCGTCTTCGTAGCAGGGGATGGCGACGGCGGCCTTGGCCTTCTCGGCGGCGCTGCGCAGCGGCGAGCGTTTGCCGAGGGCCCCGGCCTCGACGAGGAAGAAGGCGTCCGGATTGAACTGGCCTCCGGCGTGGGCGCTCAGCGCCTCGGCCACCATCTTCTCGAGCTTCTCGGCGCTCAGCCGCAGCCGCACCAGCCGGCGGCCGCCCATCATCGACTGGGCGGAGAGCTCGCCCTCCAGGGACGCGCCATCGCCGTCGAGGTCGGCGTCGGTCATCAGGGCGACATCGAAGGGATCGTCCGGCCGCTCGGTCGCGGCGGCGGCCAGCTGGGCCGCGCGTTCCCGCACCACGCCGGCGTCGGGGCCGTAGATCAAGGCGCAACGCACGTCCTTGTCCGGCGACTTCAGGAAGCGCTCCACGTCGGGGCGGCGCTTCAGCTCCATCGGCTCAGCCCTTCCGGGCAGCCAGCCAGGCGGCGAGCTCGAGCTGGATCCGGCGCGCCGCCTCCTGCGCGGCGCGATCCTGGGCGTCCTGCTGGGCGGCGATCGATGCGTAGGGCTGATCGGCGGAATCGTAGGTGAGGGTCACCCGCGCCCGACCGTTCTTCAGCGGCGTCATCGAGGGTAGCTCGCGGAGGGTGTAGTCGGCCGTCAGCACATATTCGTACCGGGTCGCAACGTTGTCGACCCGCAGGCCGCGCGGATAGCGCACCTCCGAATAGGCCAGATCGATGCGGTAGTCGGCGGGGGCGCCCGGCCGGCTGGCCAGGGCGTCGTCCAGATGCTCGCGCAGCAGGTGGCCGGCGCGGCCCTCGGGGGCGTACACTTGCACCGCGGCCAGGCCGCCGGCGACGCCGGGCTGTCCGTAGAGCGGCTGGAAGCCGCAGCCGCTCAGCGCGAGGCCGACGGCGGCGAGAGCGAGGAGCGAGCGCGCCCGCACGGCTCAGGCCGCCACGATGTTGACGATGCGATCCTTCACCACGATCACCTTGCGGATGGTCAGGCCCTCAAGGCGCCGCGCGATCTCGGGATCGTCAAGCACCATCTTCTCGACCTCCGCCGGCTCGGCCCCGGCTGGAGCCCGGATTTCGCCGCGGCGCTTGCCGTTGACCTGCACGGGCAGGACCTTGACCGCGTCCTGCGACAACGCGGGGTCGAAGTCAGGCCACGGGGCCTCGGCGACCAGCCCCTCGCCGCCGATCTGGCTCCAGCACTCCTCCGCCAGGTGCGGCGTGAAGGGGGCGATCAGCCGGGCGAAGGCGGCCAGCGCCTCCTGACGGGCGGCCAGCACGTCGGGCGAAGCGCCCGCCGCCGGGAAGTCCTTCAGCCCGTTCAGGAACTCGTAGAGGCGGGCGATGCCCGAGTTGAAGCGGAAGCTCTCGACCGCCTCGGTGACCGCCTTGACCGTCCGGTGGGTGAGCACCCGCAGCGCCTCGGCCTTATCGCCGGGAGTGCCCGCCGCCGGAAGCTCCGACGGCTGGCTGTCGAACTCGGCCCAGACGCGGTTGACGAACCGCCAGGCGCCCTCGACGCCGCCTGTCGACCATTGGGCGTCCCGCTCGGGCGGGGAGTCGGACAGCACGAACAGCCGCGCGGCGTCGACTCCGTAGACCTCGAAGATCTCTTCCGGCGCGACGGTGTTGCGCTTGGACTTGGACATCTTCTCGACGTCGCCGATCACCACCGGCTCGCCGGTCTCGACCAGCCGCGCGCGCCGGGTCTTGCCCTCCGCAACGATCTCGACCTCGCGCGGCTCGACCCACTCGCCGCTCTGCTTACGGTAGGTCTCGTGGGTCACCATGCCTTGGGTGAACAGGCCGGCGAACGGCTCGCGCACCGACAGCAGGCCCTGGTCGGCCAGCGCCTTGGTCACGAATCGTGCGTAGAGCAGGTGCAGTACGGCGTGCTCGATGCCGCCGATGTACTGGTCGACCGGCAGCCAATAGTCGGCGGCCGCCTTGCTGATCGGCTCCTCGGCCTCGGTGTCGGTGAAGCGCGCGAAGTACCAGCTGGAGTCCACGAAGGTGTCCAGGGTGTCGGTCTCGCGCTCGGCCGGGCCGCCGCAGGTCGGGCAGGTGGTGTGCTTCCACGTCGGGTGGCGAGCCAGCGCATTGCCCGGCTTGCCGAACTCCAGGTCGTCGGGCAGCGCCACCGGCAGGACGCTCTTGGGCAGGGCCACGACGCCGCACTTGGCGCAATGCACCACCGGGATCGGGCAGCCCCAGCCGCGCTGGCGGGCGACGCCCCAGTCGCGCAGCCGGTAGATGGTGGTCCCCTGGCCGCGGCCCTCGGCCTCGATGCGGGCGATCGCCTCGGCCTTGGCCGCCTCGACGTCCTTGCCGTCCAGGAAGCTCGAATTGAAGATGGTCCCGGGGCCGGTGTAGGCCTCCTCGCCGATCTCGAAGGTGGCGGGATCGGCGCCCGGCGGCAGCACCACCGGGCGGACCGGCAGGCCGTACTTGCGGGCGAAGTCCAGGTCGCGCTGGTCGTGCGCCGGGCAGGCGAAGATCGCCCCGGTGCCGTAGTCCATCAGGATGAAGTTGGCGATGTAGACCGGCAGCTCCCAGTTCGGGTCGAACGGGTGCTTCACCTTGAAGCCGGTGTGCCAGCCGATTTTCTCGGCGGTCTCGATCTCGGCCTCGGAGACCCCGCCGCGGCGGCACTCGGCGACGAAGGCGGCGACATTGGGATCGGCGGCGGCCAGCTGCTCGGCCAGCGGATGGTCGGGCGCGATCCCGACGAAGCTGGCCCCGAACAGGGTGTCCGGGCGGGTCGTGTACACTTCCAGCCCGCGCTCGAAGCCGGCCGGCGTCTGGCCCGCGAAGTCGAACGAGAACTTCAGCCCCTGTGAGCGGCCGATCCAGTTCTCCTGCATGATCCGGACCTTGTCCGGCCAGCGGTCCAGCGTCTTCAGCGAGTCCACGAGCTCGTCGGCATAGGCGGTGATGCGCAGGAACCACTGGTTCAGCTTGCGCTTCTCCACTGGCGCGCCGGAGCGCCAGCCGCGGCCGTCGACCACCTGCTCGTTGGCCAGCACGGTCTGGTCGACCGGGTCCCAGTTGACGACGCTTTCCTTGCGGTAGACCAGCCCTGCCTTGAACAGGTCCAGGAACCAGGACTGCTGGCGGCCGTAATAGTCGACGTCGCAGGTCGCGAACTCGCGCGACCAGTCGATGGCCAGGCCCAGTTCCTTCAGTTCCGACCGCATCCGGGCAATGTTGTCGTAGGTCCACGCCTTGGGATCGACGCCGCGCTCCATGGCGGCGTTCTCGGCCGGCAGGCCGAACGCGTCCCAGCCCATCGGATGCAGCACGGCAAAGCCGCGGGCGCGCTTGTAGCGGGCGATCACGTCGCCCAGCGAGTAGTTGCGCACGTGGCCCATGTGGAGCCGCCCCGACGGGTAGGGGAACATCTCCAGCACGTAGTACTTGGGCTTGCCGGGCTCGGCCTTCGCGCGGAAGGCGTCGGCCTCAGCCCAAGCCGCACGCCACTTGGGCTCGACTTCCTTCGGGTTGTAGCGGGCCATGGCTGTCGCCTTAGCCGCGGATGTTGGAGAGACGCAGCTGCCGCGCTTTGGTGAGGATGGCGTTCTCCAGGTCGGTCTCGGTCTGGGCCGCCGTCGGCGCGTCCACCCAGTTCCCCGAGGCGTCCTTCACCTGCTTGAACACCGACACGTTCAGGCCGTCGGCGCGCAGGCGGGCGTCGAGGATGTAGACCGTCGCCTTGAAGCGTTCGTCCGGCTTTTCCGGGTTCACGTACCAGTCGGTGATCACCGTTCCGCCGTAGGGGTCGGCCGACACCAGGGGCATGAACGACAGCGTCGCCAGCGTGGCGCTCCACAGGTAGGAATTGACGCCGATGGTGGCGTTCGCGTCGTCGCGGGCCGGCACGGCGTCGCCGCCGCCGATCACCTTGCGCGCGGTTCCGCAGCCGCTCAGCGCGACGAGGCTGAGGGCCAGCGATCCGACGATGGCGGCCGTCTTCCAGTCTCCGCGCACGAAACGCATGTCAGGCAAGCTCCTAGTCCATTGGCGTGCGCGCCGCCGCTTCCGGCGCGCCGCCCCCGCAGAGGGCCTCTATAACAACGCCCGCAGAGGCGCCAAACAGGAATCGCGTGGCCTTCCCGCCACAGGGTGGCCACGATCGGCGGGCATGGGTCGGTCCATGGTCGAGTCGCGGTTGACCTGCCGGCGGGGGGACCTTTTATTCGCTACCAACTGGCGCGGCCCATCCGGGCGGCGTCTTGGGGCGAGGGGGCCCTTACCGGTGAAGTCCACGGTTCACGTTCTGGGTTCGTTGATCGGGGCGGCGGCGCTCGCCGTCGCCGCGTCGGCGGCCCAGGCGCAGACCACCAAGCCGAAAGGCGTGGACTTCTCCGTCCGCAGCGAGGCCACGGCTTTGACGCCGCAGGGCACGGCCAAGTCGCTGAAACTCGACACCCGCAAGGGCCGGTGGGGCGTCACCTTGAACTTCGACCAGCCGCATAGCCGGGACGCGACCGCCAACGACGTCCAGGCCGGGGCCTATTTCCGCGTCACGCCGAAGCTGCGCATCGGCGGCGCCGTCGCCCTCGGCGACAAGGAAGAGCCGGCCTACCGCAAGACCGAGCCCGTCGAAGGCCGCCCGCGCGTCCGCCTCGAGACAGCGTTCAAGTTCTGAGCCCGCCCGACGGGGCCAAATCCATTTGAGTTGAGCCTGAGACGGAGCGCTTCCGCTCGCGCGTGAATCGCGCGCGCACCGCCTCCCCTCGAATCCCTCTCCCCTTGTGGGAGAGAGTGGCGCCCGAAGGGCGTCGGGAGAGGGGTCGCTTCGCGCTTTCAGCTTGTGGATCCACGAACGGAGAGGCCTGCGCCACCTCTCCTCCGACCCGCTACGCGGGCCACGTCCTCCCACAAGGGAGGAGAGCGCAATCCAAGACCCTCAGGCCAGCGCCGCCACCGCCGCGAGGCCGACGACGCCGGTTCCGAGCAGCCGGGCCGCGGTGCGCTCCGAAACCCCGCCCAGCGCATAGGCCGGGAAGGCCCCGCCTCGCACCAGCGCGGCGAGGCGTAGGGGGCCGATCGGGCGTCCGGCCGAGGGGCTGCGACTGGGAAAGACGGGGGAGAGCACCACCGCGTCGGCGCCGGCGGCCAGCGCCCGGCGGGCGGCCGGCAGGCCGTGGGCGGCGGCGGTGACGATCCAGCCGGGCCTGGCGCGACGGACCGCCCCCGCGCGGGCGGCGAGCCGCTCGGGCAGGTGGACCCCGTCGGCGCCGATGCGGCGGGCCAGTTCGGGATCGGCGCCGGCCAGCAGCACCAGCCCCCGCCGCCGGGCGATCGCCGCCAGGCGCCGGCCGCGCGCCACCGCGTCCGGAGCGCCGAATGCGCGATAGACGACGCCCGCGCCGCGCGGCAACCGATCGGCTGCCGCTTCCGGGTCCGGGGTCCGCTCCGGGTCGGTGAACAACATCAGGGCGGGCAGGGGCTTTGAAAGCCGCGAGCGGCGGCTTAAGCAGCGGGCCGTCCGCTCCAGGGTCCAGAAACCGCCGATGAGCCCCTCCTTCGATCCCGCCGCCGCCCGGGCCGACGTGCTGGCCCGGATCGAGCGCGCCGCCAGGGCGGCGGGGCGCTCGCCCGCCGATGTCACCCTCGTCGCCGTCTCCAAGCAACAGCCCTGGGAGCGGATAGAGCCCATCCTGGCCGCCGGCCAGCGCGTCTTCGGCGAGAATCGCGTGCAGGAGGCGATGGGCCGCTGGGAGGGCCGCGCCGAGGGGCTGGAGCTGCGGCTGATCGGCCCGCTGCAGACCAACAAGGCCCGGGAGGCGGTCGCCTTCTTCGATGTCATCGAGACGCTGGACCGCGAGAAGCTGGCCCGCGTGCTGGCGGACGAGATGGCCCGCCAGGGCCGCACGCCCCGGCTCTACGTGCAGGTCAACACTGGCGAGGAGCCGCAGAAGGCCGGCGTCGCGCCGGCCGAGGCCGACGCCTTCATCGAGACCTGCCGGAAGACCTACGGCTTCGCCATCGAGGGGCTGATGTGTATTCCGCCGGCCGGCGAGCCGCCGGGGCCGCACTTCGCGCTGCTCGCCAAGATCGCCGACGGCAACGGGCTCGCGGGTCTGTCCATGGGCATGAGCGACGATTTCGAGACCGCGATCCGCTTCGGCGCGACCAGCGTCAGGGTCGGCTCCGCGCTGTTCGGCGCGCGCGAGGCGCCGCCCGGACCCTGATCCGGGGCCGAGGGGTTGGCCCGGCGGGCCGGAACGGTGCATGTTCCCCGCATGGCCCAACGCAAGACCCTGCTCATCGTCGACGACGACGAGGACCTGCGCGGCGCCCTCGCCGAGCAGCTGGAGTCCGAAGACTTCACCGCCCTGCAGGCGCCCGACGCCGCCACCGGCATCCGGCTCGCCCTGGAGCAGCGCCCTGATCTCGTGCTGCTGGACGTCGACCTGCCCGACATGAACGGCCGCGAGGTCTGCCGCGAGCTGCGCAAGGGCGGGCTCGGCGCGCCGGTCATCATGTTGACCGCCGCCGACAGCGACAAGGACACCATCGAGGGCCTGGAAGCCGGCGCCAACGACTACGTCACCAAGCCGTTCAAGTTCGCCGTGCTGCTGGCCCGCATCCGGGTGCAGCTGCGCAACGCCGAGCAGTCGGAGGCGGCGGTGTTCCGCCTCGGCCCCTACGAGTTCCGCCCCTCGGGCAAGGTGCTGGTCGACGAGGGCGGCAAGAAGATCCGCCTGACCGAGAAGGAAACCAACATCCTGAAATACCTCTACCGGGCCGGAGAGAAGCCGGTGCCGCGCGAGGAACTGCTGGCCGAGGTGTGGGGCTACAACGCCGGCGTCACCACTCACACCCTCGAAACCCACGTCTACCGCCTGCGCCAGAAGATCGAGCCGGATCCGGGCAACGCCAGACTGCTGGTCACTGAAGCCGGCGGGTACCGGCTGGCGCCGTAAGGGGATGGTGAGAGGTGACGGGTAGGCTTTCGGCCAACCAGGCACCGAAGGTTGCCGGTGACTGGTTGCGCGCAGCGCTACCTGTCACCCCTTCCGCTACAGCACCAGGTCCGCGCTGACCGGCGCGTGGTCGGATGGCTTGGGCCACTCGCGGCAGTCGTCGTGCACCCGGGCCGAGGCGCAGCCGAGGCGGAAGGCGGCTCCCTTCAGGCCCGGCGAAACCAGGATGTGGTCCAGGCGCAGGCCGCGATTGGACATGCGGAAGTCCAGCGCCCGGTAGCTCCACCAGCTGAACAGCTTCTGCGGCTCGGGCGTGCACGCCCGCGGCAGATCGATGAAGCCCAGCGAGGCCTTCAGCGCCCCCATCGCCGCCACCTCTACGGGCGTGTGGCTGACGACCTTCGACATGTACTTGTGGTTCCACACGTCGTGTTCGCCCGGCGCGACGTTGAGATCGCCGGTGACGATCAACGGCTCCTTCGGATCGCGCCTGGCCATCTCGGCGGTGAGCTTCTCGAAGAAGTCGAGCTTGTGGTCGAACTTGGGGTTCAGCTCGCGGTCGGGCACGTCGCCGCCGGCCGGGATGTAGAAGTTCTGGATCTCCAGCCCCGCCACCTTCGCCGACACGCAGCGGGCGTGGCCCTCGCGGCAGAGGTCGAGCCCCGGCGCCTCCTCGATCGGCAGCCGCGAGGCGATCGCCACCCCGTGCCAGCCCTTCTGACCGGCGATCTTCAGATAGGGCAGGCCCATGTCGGCGAAGGCGTTCACCGGGAACTCGCCCTCCCGACACTTGATCTCCTGCAGGCAAAGGACGTCGGGCGCCTGCTCGGCCACGAAGCGGGCGACGTGGTCGACGCGCATGCGGACCGAGTTGATGTTCCAGGTGGCGATACGGAGGCGCATGGCCGCTATCTAAGCGTCGCCGCAGCCCCGCGCCATGCGGCCCGGCGCGCCAGCGGTCCCTGTCGGCGAAGCCACACGAAAAACGCCCGGGCGCTGGAGAGGAGCCCGGGCGTCAAGTTGTCTCTCATGCCGCCGCCGGGAGGGGATGTTCCGGCACGGGTCCGGCTGGGCGCAAGCGTCACAGCCCTCGTGTGTGACATTATTGGAACGCGGCCGCACAAAGTCAACGTTTGAGAATCGCCAACCCTTGCGTGTCGCCGAAATGCTACATCTTTGCGCGCCCGGCGCCGCGCGGACGCGGATCCTTGAGCACGAACAGCGAGTTCGCGAGCCCCGAGGTCGGCTGCAGGCTCGACAGGCGGATCCGCGTCGCCCCGCCCTGCGGGTCGGTCACCGTCCAGCCGGCCAGCCGCAGGGGCTTGTCGGTGAAGGTCAAGCTGATCTGGCCGTCCGCCGGCCGCTTGGAGTCGCGGGCGGTGATCGAGAAGCCGTCGGTGTGCCGGGTCACGCGCGTGATGGAGACGCCCCGGTCCAGCCGGATCTGCTTGGCCAGGAACAGGTTCAGCGGCGTCGCGCCCAGCGGATAGCTCTCGAAGGTCTTCAGCCGGGTGTTATGGATCGACACCAGCGCCCCATCGGAGACCACCAGCAGCCCGGCGGGCGCGTCGTAGGCGAACCGGGCCTTGCCGGGACGCTTCAGGTAGAGGTCGCCCTGGGTCACCGCCCCGCGCGGATCGGTCTGCACGAAGCGGCCCTTGGCCTCGCTGAGAGACTGCAGGTAGGCCACCGCCTTGTCCACCAGGGCCTTGTCCTGGGGCGAGAGGGCGCCTTGCGCCAGCGCCCCTTGGGCCGCGCCGGCGGCGGGCAGGGCCACGAGGCCGAGGGCCAGCACGCGGCGGGTCAGGGTCGAAGTCATCCAAGCTCCAATCGCTACTCTTCGGGCGGCGATAACGCACGTAGGGGCGATATGGCGCCACCGGAAGGCGCGGTTGTGGCGGATCGCACGTGAACCCGCGATGACCCCGGCGCTCGGACGGCGGTCAGATCGGCGGCGGGCCGGCCAGGATCTCGCGCTTGCCGGCATGGTTGGCCGGGCCGACGACGCCTTCGCGCTCCATCCGCTCGATCAGCGAGGCTGCGCGGTTGTAGCCGATCTGCAGCCGGCGCTGGATGTAGCTGGTGGAGGCCTTGCCGTCGCGGGTGACGATGGCCACGGCCTGGTCGTAGAGGTCGTTGCTGCCGCCCTCGCCGCCGAACTCGGCCGCGCCCTCCTCGTCCTCGTCGCCGCCGGCGGTGACCTCCTCGAGGTACTGCGGCTGGCCCTGCTCGCGCAGGAACTTGGCGACCGCCTCGACCTCCTGGTCGGCGACGAACGGCCCGTGCAGGCGGGTGATGCGGCCGCCGCCGGCCATGTAGAGCATGTCGCCCTGGCCGAGCAGCTGCTCCGCGCCCTGCTCGCCCAGGATGGTCCGGGAGTCGATCTTGGAGGTGACCTGGAAGCTGATCCGGGTCGGGAAGTTCGCCTTGATGGTGCCGGTGATGACGTCTACCGACGGCCGCTGGGTGGCCATCACCAGGTGGATGCCGGCGGCGCGGGCCATCTGCGCCAGCCGCTGCACGGCGCCTTCCACGTCCTTGCCGGCGACCATCATCAGGTCGGCGACCTCGTCGATCACCACCACGATGTAGGGCATCGGCTCGGGGTTGATCTTCTCGCTCTCGTAGATCGGCCGGCCGTTGTCGTCGAAGCCGGTCTGTACGGTGCGCTCGAAGTGCTCGCCCTTGGCCGCCGCCTCCTTCGCCCGCTCGTTGTAGGAGACCACGTTGCGCACGCCGATCTTGGACATCCGGCGGTAGCGGTCCTCCATCTCGCGCACCGTCCACTTCAGCGCGACGATGGCCTTCTTGGGGTCGGTGACCACGGGGGCCAGCAGGTGCGGGATGCCGTCGTAGACCGACAGCTCCAGCATCTTCGGGTCGATCATGATGAACCGCACCTGTTCGGGCGGCAGGCGGTAGAGGATCGACAGGATCATGGCGTTGACGCCCACCGACTTGCCCGAGCCGGTGGTTCCGGCGATCAGCAGGTGGGGCATCTTCGACAGGTCGGCGATGTAGGGCTCGCCGCCGATCGTCTCGCCGAGCGCCATCGGCAGGGCCAGCGTCGACTTCTCGTACTCCGGCGAGGCCAGCAGGTCGCGCAGGTAGACGGTCTCGCGCTTCTGGTTCGGCAGCTCGATGCCGATGGCGTTGCGGCCGGACACCACCGAGACGCGGCAGGCGGCGACGCTCATCGAGCGGGCGATGTCGTCGGCCAGGGCCACCACCCGGGCGCTCTTAACGCCGGCGGCCGGGACCAGCTCGTAGAGGGTGACCACCGGGCCCGGCCGGATCTGGTCGATCTGGCCGCGCACCCCGAATTCGGCCAGCACGCTTTCCAGCAACTGGGCGTTCTGGCGCAGAGCGCCTTCGTCGAACTGGCTGGCCCGCGGTTTGGGCTTCGCCAGCATGGCCAGTTCCGGCAGGGCGAACCCGCCGGGCCGGGCGAACTCGAAGCTGGCCTGGGCCTCGCGCACCTCGCGGCCGGACTCCCGCGGCGGCGCCTTGGGGGCCTTGATGCTGAGCGGGACGGGCGCGGCGGCCGGGGTGGCGGCGATCGTCGGGCCCTCGTCGTCCTCGGCCGCCTCGTCGACGTCGTGGTCGTCGGCCGCGGGCGCGGCGGCGGCCGGCGTGCGGATCTCGGCCGTGTTGCGGCGGGCGGCGGTCGCTTCGCGCGGCTTGCCGACGGGTTTGAACCTGGGCCGCGGAAGGCCGGAAAGCTGCGGCCGGGGCAGGGCGAGCGCATAGGCCAGGGTCGCGGCGGCCACGAGGCCGAGGACGCAGGCGGCGAACACGTCGGCGGCCGGCAGCCGGGCAAAGTCGAACAGCGCGCCGAACAGGCGCATCAGGGCGGCGCCCCAGAAGCCGCCCAGCCCCTCGGCCAGCGGCCAGGTCGCCGGCGGGGCGGGCAGCGCCAGGAGGCCGCTCAGCGCCAGGATCCCCACCGCACCGATCAGCGCCCGCCGGCGCAGCGCCTTGCGGGTCGCGTCCGGCTCCGGCGTCGAGACGCGGCTCAGGCCCAGCAGCACCATGATCAGCGCGGCGAAGCCCGAGGCCAGGCCGAGCGATTGCACGCCGATGTCGGCGATCACCGCGCCCGGACCGCCCAGCACGTTGGTCGGCGCATAGGCCGAGGCCGCGTTCAGGCTCGGATCGGCGGCGTTGTAGGTGGCCAGCGCCACTGCGAGAGCAACGCCGGCCACGGCGATCACGCCGCCGCGCAGGCGGGCGGTGTTCGGGTGCGACCAGGCCAGGGAGAGGATATGCAGCCCCAGCTCCACGCCCGTTCGCCGCGCCGTCCGCGCCATCAGACACCCCATGCCTTCGTCTTTCCCCCATCTCTGCCCGGGGGACGGTTAAGGCTCGTTTACTGTGAGGGCCGAAGCGTGGCCGGGGGACCCGATTTGGGGCCGGCGAACCGCGCGGGCCCGCCGCATTTCGGCCGCAAGGGTGAATGGGAGCTTACCGGAGGATCAGGCGCCGTTCAGGCGCGTTGGCGGAAGGTGGGGCCCAAATGCGCCTTCGGGCGCGCTGTTTTCGAGGCTCGCCCTCCATGACCTCGCTCCTTCGCCGGCGCCCGCTGCGTGCGGGCCTGCTGGCCGCTGCCGGTCTCAGTCTCGCCCTTTCGGCCTGCAAGCCGGAGGACGTCGCCTTCTGGAATCGCGAGGCCCCGCCGCCGCCCCGCCTGCCGCTCACGCTCGATGCGCCGCCACCGCCGCTGGCGCTCGCTCCGGACCCGCTGGAGCTGCCGCCCGCCCCGCCGGCGCGGGTGGGCCGCCTGGCCTCCTACAACGACGGCTACGCCTGGGCCGAACGCGCCTACGCGCTCGACGCGGCGTTCTATCAGGCGCCGCCGGACTACGGCTTCTACTACGACGACGTGCAGCCCTGGGTCTGGGAGACCGAGGACGACTGGGAACTCTACGCCGAGCCGATCGACCAGGGCTACCGCTACTACTATTACGAGCCGCAGGCCGCCTATCCCTACTTCGTCCGCGACGACGAGTTCGGCTACGGCTACGACGACGTCGGCCGCCTGGTGATCATCTACGATCTGGCCGGCCGCATCCTGCCGCAGAACATCCTCTACGAACGCGCCGACCATGCCGGCCGCTACTGGGCCCGGGCCAAGGCCCTGCGCCGCGCGGCCGAGCGGGAACGGCGGGTGCGGATCGAGGAGCGCCAGTGGCGCGCCCGACGGCCGGTGGTGGTCGAGACGCGCGCGGCCTGGATCGAGGCGGCGGCGCGCGAGGATCGCTGGCGCGCCTACCGCGAGCGCACCGGCGAACGCGAGCTGCGCCGCTTCCGCGAGGAGCGCGAGCGGCGCGAACAACTGGTCGCGCGCCAGGAACGGGCCGAGGAGCGCGCCGCCCAGCGCCTGGCCCGACGCCAGCAGGAACTGGTCCGCGAACAGGCCGCCCGCGCCGCCGCCGACCGCAGCGACGCCGCGCGCGCCGTCGCCGAGCGCCGCGCGGATCGCGATGCGTCGCGGCCTCTGGCGGTGCTCCGAGAGCAGGTCCGCGAGCGCCGCGAGGAGCGCCAGGCCGAGCGTCAGGCAAGTCGCGAGCAGGTGCTCACCGAGCGCCGTGCGCAGGCCGAGCGGAGCCGGACGGAACGTCAGGCGCGCGCCGAGCAGCAGGTCCGACGTGAACGCGACAGTAGCGAGCGCCAGGCTCGCTCCGAACAGCAGCGGGCGGAGCGCCGGGCGCAGGCCGACCGCGCCCAGGTGGAGCGCCGGGCGCGCGCCGATCAACAGGCCCGCAGCCAGCAGGAGCGGGGCGTTCGCGAGGTCCGGGCCCGCGCCGAGCAGCAACGCGTGGAACGACGCGCGCAAACCGAACGCGCTCAGTCCGAACGTCAGGCCCGCGCGGAGCAACAGGCTCGCCGGGAGCGGGAACGGGGCGCCCGTGAAGCCCAGGCCCGGGCCGAGCAGCAACGCTCCGAACGCCGGGCGCAGGCCGAGCGGGCCCAGGCCGAACGCCAATCGCGCGCGGAACAGCAGGCTCGTCGGGAGCGGGAACGGGGCGTCCGTGAAGCCCAGGCCCGGGCCGAGCAGCAACGCGCAGAGCGCCGGGCCCAGACCGAGCGGGTACAGGCGGACCGCCAGGCCCGTTCGGAGCAGCAGGCCCGTCGCGAACAGGCGCAGGCGGAGCGCCAGGCCCGCGCTCAGCGTGAGCAGCAGCAGACCGAGCGCCGCGCCCAGGCGGAACGCCAGCGGCTCGAGCGTCAGGCCGCTCGCGAACGGTCCGCCGCCGACGCGGGCCGCGACGCCAGCGCCCGCGCCGCCGAGCAGGCCCAGCGCCGCGCCCAGGCGGCCGCCGAGCGCCAGGCACGCAGGCAACAGGCCGAGCCGCGCGCGGGCTCCGACGACGGAGACGGCAAGCGCGCCGCCGAGCGCGCCCAACGCCAGGCCGAACGCGCCGCTCGCCGCGCGGAGCGTCAGCAGTAGGCGGCGGCCCGGCGGCCTGCCGCGGACCGGGATGCCTAACGCCACTGCGGGCCATCGCCGCAGCGGGTTCGTGCTTCCGCTTTGTCCAGGCTCGCACTAGGGTCCGCGGCCATGTGGACCATGCCCCGCCCTGTCCTGCTGGTGGTCGCCGTCCTGCTGGGCCTGGTGGCCGCCGGCGGGCTCGGACTCGGTTTCGTGAGCGCCCCGGAAAGGGGGCGGCTGCCCGGCGAGAGCGCGCAGGGCGGGCCGGCGTCCGCCGTCATCGAGGCCCCGGACGCCACGCCGATCGTCGACGCCCCTCCGCCGCCGCCTCCTGAAGAGACCGAGAAGGAGAAGTCCGAGGAGGAAGAGGTCCCAGCCGAGGCCAAGCTGGTCGAGAGAGCCCCGCCGCCTGCGCCGCCTCCGGTCGTCGCGCCCGAACCGACGGAGCCCATCGCCCCGCCGCCGGTGGAGCCCGAGTCCCCGCTGCCTCCCAGCGAGATCCCGCCCTTCTAGGCTTCCAGGCGCCGCCACGGCGGCGTTGCCGCCGCGGCCGACGCGGCGCAGGTTGGCGGGCCGTGGACCCATCCGCCGCCAATCCCGCCGCCTCTCCGCCTATGCGCCTTCGCCGGGCCGTGGCGACTATCGGCCTCACCCAGATGGTCGGCTATGCGGGCAGCTTCTACATGCCCGCCCCCCTGGCCGCCGAGATGGGTCCGGCGGTAGGTGCGTCTCCTGCCTTTGTCTTCATGCTGTTCTCGGCGGCGCTGCTGATCGGCGCCTTCGCCGACCTCGGCCTGGCCGCCTCGCCGAGGCTGGCGGTCCTGGGGCTCGGCGTCTGCGCCCTGGCGGCCTTCGCCATCCTGTCGATGCTCCGGCGCCCTCGCCGCGGATGAGCCGGGCCGGGACAGGCGCGCGCCGCGTCGCTAACCTTCCCGGCCATGCCGCTGATCAGGCCGCTGACCGACGGCGAGCGGGGGCTCGCCCACGAGGTGTTCGCCGACGGCCTCGACGCCGGTCGGGTGCGGCTGCTCGCCATCCCGTGGTGGAATCGCGCCTTCGTGGCCGGCGCGGCGCTGATGGTGTGGCCGGCCAGGGCCATGCGCCCCGACTTCTCCGCCGACGAGGTGCCGCTGTCCATCAAGGCGGTGTTCGTGCACGAGCTCACCCACGTCTGGCAGGCGCAACGGGGCGTCTCGCTGCTGCTCGGCAAGCTGCGCGCCGGCGACGGGCCGAAGAGCTACGCCTACGACCTCTCGACCGGGACGGCCTTCGCCGACCTCAACATCGAACAGCAGGCGATGGTGGTGCAGCACGCCTTTCTGTTGCGCCACGGAGGCCAGGCGCCCTTCCCCGCGGAGGCCTATGCGGCCATGCTGCCGGCCCGGCGGCGCGGCTGAGGTCTCCTGTGCTGTTCGCAAGCTTCCTCTTGCGGGCGCCTGAAGTTTCCCCATATCGCGTGCATCGCCGGGCGCGGAGTACCGCCGGTCCCGGCCGAGATTTGATCGAACCGGGGACGACCCAAATACGGCGCTTCATCCGAAGGCTTTCGGGGCGTCCGCCAACGAGGAGCGAGCAAGACTCTCTATGAGCAAGATCATCGGCATCGACCTTGGCACCACGAACTCGTGCGTCGCCATCATGGACGGCAAGCAGCCGAAGGTGATCGAGAACGCCGAAGGGGCGCGGACGACGCCCTCGGTGGTCGCCTTCCTGGACGACGGCGAGCGTCTGGTCGGTCAGCCGGCCAAGCGCCAGGCGGTGACCAATCCCGCCAATACGCTGTTCGCGATCAAGCGGCTGATCGGCCGCACCTTCTCCGATCCGATGGTCGAGAAGGACAAGGGCATGGTGCCCTACGAGATCGTGAAGGGCCCGAACGGCGACGCCTGGGTGCGCGCTCACGGCAAGGACTATTCCCCGCAGCAGATCAGCGCCTTCATCCTCCAGAAGCTGAAGGAGGACGCCGAGCGTCACCTCGGCGAGAAGATCGAGAAGGCGGTGATCACCGTTCCCGCCTACTTCAACGACGCCCAGCGTCAGGCCACCAAGGACGCCGGCAAGATCGCCGGCCTGGAAGTCCTGCGGATCATCAACGAGCCGACCGCGGCGGCGCTGTCCTACGGCCTGGACAAGGGCGAGGGCAAGAAGATCGCCGTCTACGACCTCGGCGGCGGCACCTTCGACATCTCGATCCTGGAGATCGGCGACGGCGTCTTCGAGGTGAAGGCGACCAACGGCGACACCTTCCTGGGCGGCGAGGACTTCGACCTGCGGGTCGTCGACTACCTGGCCGACGAGTTCAAGAAGGAGACCGGCGTCGACCTGCGTAACGACAAGCTCGCCCTTCAGCGCCTGAAGGAAGAGGCCGAGAAGGCCAAGAAGGAGCTGTCGACCACCGCGCAGTACGAGGTGAACCTTCCCTTCATCTCGATGAACCAGTCGGGCCCGCTGCACCTCAACATCAAGCTGTCCCGCGCCAAGCTGGAAGCCCTGGTCGAGGACCTGATCGCCAAGACGATCGCGCCCTGCGAGCAGGCGCTGAAGGACGCCGGCCTGAAAAAGAGCGACATCGACGAGGTGGTGCTGGTCGGCGGCATGACCCGCATGCCCAAGGTCGTCGAGGCGGTGAAGGAGTTCTTCGGCCGCGAACCGCACAAGGGCGTCAACCCGGACGAAGTGGTGGCGCTGGGCGCGGCCGTTCAGGCCGGCGTGCTACAGGGCGACGTCAAGGACGTGCTGCTGCTGGACGTCACCCCGCTGACCCTCGGCATCGAGACGCTGGGCGGCGTGTTCACCCCGCTGATCGAGCGCAACACAACCATCCCGACCAAGCGGAGCCAGGTGTTCTCGACGGCCGACGACAACCAGAACGCCGTGACCATCCGGGTCTTCCAGGGTGAGCGGCCGATGGCCCAGGACAACAAGCTGCTCGGCCAGTTCGACCTGGTGGGCATCCCGCCGGCGCCGCGCGGCGTGCCTCAGATCGAAGTCACCTTCGACATCGACGCCAACGGCATCGTCAACGTCTCGGCCCGCGACAAGGCGACGAACAAGGAGCAGTCGATCCGCATCCAGGCGAACGGCGGCCTGTCCGACGCCGACATCGAGCGGATGGTCAAGGAAGCCGAGGCCCACAAGGCCGAGGACGAGAAGCGCAAGCAGATGGTCGATGCCAAGAACCAGGCCGAGGCCATCATCCACTCGACCGAGAAGTCGCTCGCGGAGCACGGAGACAAGGTCGGCCAGGCCGAGCGCGACGCCATCACCTCGGCGATCGAGGACCTGAAGGGCGTGCTCGAGTCCGATGACCCGGAAGTCATCTCGTCCAAGACCCAGACGCTGATCCAGGCGTCCATGAAGCTGGGCGAGGCGATGTACCAGGCGCAACAGGCGGCCGGCGGCGACGCCGGCGCCCAGGCCTCGAGCGAGGGCGGCGACGAAGACGTCGTCGACGCCGAGTTCGAAGAAGTCAGCGACGACCAGAAGAAGTCGGCGTGACGTTTCGCCCCATGTCGGCCCTCGGCAAGTCGCGCCAGACCGGCATGGGGCCTTTCCGCGTCATGAGCGATGACGGAGCCCCGCTCCGCGCAAGCGCCGCCTTGCGCCGGAGCGGGCGCGATCCCAATTCAGTTCGAGCCTTCCGAGCGCTGACGATCGATGCGTGACTATTACGAGATCCTGGGCGTATCCCGCGGCTGCGACGAGGCGACCCTAAAAGCCTCCTTCCGCAAGCTGGCGATGCAGCACCACCCGGACCGCAACGGCGGGTGCGAAGAGGCCGCCGCGCGGTTCAAGGAAATCAACGAAGCCTATTCGGTCCTCTCCGATCCCCAGAAGCGCGCGGCCTACGACCGGTTCGGCCACGCCGGTGTCAACGGCGGCGCGGGCGGCCCCGGCGCGGCCGGCATGCACGACGTGCACGACATCTTCAACGAGGTGTTCGGCGACGTCTTCGGCGACATGTTCGGCGGCCGCTCGCGCCGCTCGAGCGGCCCGGCCCGCGGCCAGGACCTGCGCTACGATCTCGAGATCAGCCTCGAGCAGGCCTACGCCGGCGCCGAGGTGGAGATCGTCGTCCCCTCGTCGATGACCTGCGAGACCTGTTCCGGCTCGGGCGCGCGCCCCGGCACCAGTCCCACGCCCTGCGGCAGCTGCGGTGGGCAGGGACGTGTGCGGGCGACGCAGGGCTTCTTCTCCATCGAGCGCACCTGCCCCCGCTGCGGCGGCACCGGGCAGCTCGTGCTGGATCCCTGTGAAGACTGCCGCGGAATGGGCCAGGTGCGGCGCGAGCGGCGGCTGCAGGTCCGCATTCCGGCCGGCGTCGACGACGGCGCGCGCATCCGGCTGGCCGGTGAAGGAGACGCGGGCGCCCGCGGGGGGCCGCGCGGCGACCTCTACATCTTCATCTCGGTGCGCCCACACGAGCTGTTCGAGCGCGACGGGCTCGACCTGCTCTGCACGGTGCCGGTGCCGATGGCCATCGCCGCTCTCGGCGGCGAGATCGAGGCCCCCTGCCTGCTCGGCGGCGAGGACTGCGACAGCGAGTGCAAGATCGTCATCAAGGTTCCGGAAGGCGCCCAGACCGGCCGCACCGTGCGGGTCAAGGGCCGCGGGATGCCGTCCCTGCGCTCGCGCGAGCGGGGCGATCTGGTGGTCGAGCTGTTCGTCGAGACGCCGACCAGGCTCAACGCCCGGCAAAAGGAACTGCTGCGAGAGTTCTCCGGTCTCTGCGGCGAGCAGCAGCACCCGAAGTCGGCCGGGTTCATCGGCAAGGCCAAGCGGTTCTGGAGCGAGGTGACCGGGGCGGCCTAGCCGCCTAGCCCATCGCCTTCAGCGCCTGCAGGCCCGACAACAGGGCCCCGAAAGACAGCGCCGCCAGCACAACGATCAGGCCCAGCAGGCCGAAGCGCCGCGCCACGTCGATGCCGGCGCCGCCTACCCCTCCGCGTCCTCCAGGACCGTCCAGACGGTGCACAGCACCTCGCGCAGCAGTTCGTCCGAGGGCCTCTGCGCCGAGCGGCTGCGCAGCACCGCGACCAGCCGCCGGGCCAGCATCGCCCGTTCCGGCCGCAGGGCCGCCAGTTCCGTCTCGAGCTGATCCCAGGTGAACTGCGGCATGGCCGGACTTGGCGCCGCCCCCATCGGCGGCAGTGGAATCAGGTTGGAGCCCTCCGTGTCCCGGAGCGGCGTCCGCACGCGATGTGGCGACATCCCCGGTTCCCCCCGACTCGCGGCCAGAAGGCGCCGCGTCGCCGTCTCCGACGAGCCCCAGCGGTTGGGGCCCCGATTCAATAGGGGGGAGGGCGAAACCCTCGGCCTCGGCAAGCAGGCGGGCGGCCTCGAACCGGTGGCGGGCGCCGAGCCGTCGGCGAGCGTTCTCGATGCGCTCGTCGACGGTGTGCTTGGAGATGCCCAGACGCAGGGCGATCTCCTTGGACGTCAGGTGGCCGTACACCAGCCTCAGGCATTCGCGTTCGCGCGGCGTCAGGAGCTCGATACCGCGATGGACCCCCGGCTGAGACATGAATCTAGTTAGGGCCGGTTTGGCGCGGGCGTCCACCCGTAAAAGGCGAGCATCTCCTGGCCCCGTAACAGACAGTTCTGAAAAAACGTCGATTTTCCAAAGATCGGTGTAACAAGCTCCTCACCCCAGGGATGTGCGCCACGCGTCGCATTGACCCCGCGATGTAGACGGTGAAGCGTGGCCGGGGGGGCAGGGGGTGCGCTCGCGATGCCAACTATCCAGTCGGCCGTCGATCTGTTCCAGGTGCTCGTCACCCATCCGATGGCCTGGCGCAGCTTCAGCGTCTACGGGGCTTATACCGCGCTCCTGGCGCTGGCGGTCTGGCGCGGCGGCTGGGCGGAGCAGCTGGCGGCGGGCGGCTCGATCGTCCAGTTCTCCGCAGCGTTCGCGCTGTCGTTCGCCGACGTCTACTGGCCGGGGATCGACCGGCCCTGGACGCACCTGGCCAGCGATGCCGTGTTTCTCGCGCTGTTCCTGCCGCTGGTGTCGTGCAGTCCGCGGATCTGGCCGTTGTGGTTCTACGCCTTCAACCTGATGTGCCCGCTCAGCCTGGCCGTCATGCTGCTGACCCCGGTCGGCACGGCCCCGTTCGACACCACCCGCTGGATCTGGATGTTGTGCGCCATGGCGGCGTTGGCCGCCGGTGTTGCTGCGCGCCTGGTCCGGCCCGTGGCGCGGCCGGTCTGACGCGTCCGCTGGGTCTCGGCAGGCGTCCACAAAGTCGCCTCATGTGTTAACGCAGCAGCATGGACGATGCGTTGCCCCGCCCCTTCCTGCCACAAGGCGCGCCGGCCGATCTGGCGGCCGGTCCCCAGCAGCTCAGCCACGACGAGCGGCTGGCGATCGCCGATGCGGTGTTGAGCTGGCTGCGCGCCGAGCATGGCGATGATCTGGTGGCGGTGGCGCTGTTCGGCTCGACCGCGTCCAAGTCGGACGGCCCCTTCTCCGACGTACAGATGTGGTCCGTGGTGGAAGACCGGGCCGGCCCCCGGCCGGACCTCGAGTGGATCTGGGGGCCAGGCAAGCTGACCGTCGAGCGGATGACCGTAACCCAGGCGATCACTCGCGCCGCGTGGGTGGACGGTCGCTGGCCGGTCGCCCAGGCCCGCTTCGTGCGCGCCCGGCCGCTGTGGGAGGCGTCGCGCCAGCAGGGCTTCGTCCAGCGCCTGCACGCCGCCGCCGCAGACCTGCCCGAAGCGGCCCGCCGCGAGGCCGCCGCCGAATGCGTGCTGGAGATGTACACGGCGCTCGGCAAGCTGCGCACCTGCCGCGCCGGGCCGAAGGGCGATGTGGTCCGGATCGCCTTCGATTTCGGCGAGCCGCTGATGCGGCTGGTGGCGCTGCGCCACCGCTACGTTTTCGGCTCCTCGCGGCGGATGCTGGCCGAGGCGCACCAGCTCGACGGCCCGCCCGGCTACCAGCCACTGCTGGAGCGTCTGGCGGCCGGCCCCTACCGACCCCCGGACGAGCTCGTCGGCGCGGTCGACGACTGCTGGGCAGGCGTGATCACTTGGGCGCAGGACGAGGGGCTGGACCTGTCGGCCTGCCTGACTCCCATCCACCAGCCGGCCGGCGTCGAGGGGCCTCCGGAGCCGCCCGCCGACCGCGACGAGTTGGGACTGGGCCCCCCGCCGCTGCCCGCCGCCGCCGCCAAGCGGCGACGCCGGCGCGGGATGTTCGGCCGGCGCTGACGCTGCGTCGGCTTGCGCATCGGCGCGGGCGCGGCCACAAACCGCGCCTGAGAGCATAACGAGGCGAGGATCCGAATGGCCGACGAATTCGACATGCCGAAGGGCGACCTGATGGCCGGCAAGCGCGGCGTCGTGATGGGCGTCGCCAACCACCAGTCGATCGCCTGGGGCATCGCCTCCCAGCTCGCCGCCCAGGGCGCCGAGATGGCGTTCCTGCACCTGCCGGGCATGGAACGGCGTGTGCAGCCGCTGGCCGAGAGCATCGGCGTCGAGCAGGTGATCCCGGCCGACGTCACCGACGACGCCTCGATGGAGCAGGCGTTCGGCGCGGTCGCCAAGGCGTTCGGGACCATCGACTTCTTCGTCCACTCGGTGGCCTTCGCCAACAAGGACGAGATCAAGGGCAGCTTCGTCGAGAACACCACCCGCGAGGGCTTCCTGCGCGCGATGGACATCTCGGTGTTCAGCTTCGTGGATTCCACGCGCCGCGCCGCCGCCCTGATGCCGAACGGCGGCTCGGTCATCTGCATGACCTACCTCGGAGCCGAGCGGGCGATCCCCAACTACAACACCATGGGCGTGGCCAAGGCGGCGCTGGAATCGGCCACCCGCTACGCGGCGCGCGACCTCGGGCCCAACAGGATCCGCGTCAACGCCATCTCGGCGGGCGCCATGCGCACCCTCTCGCTCGCGGGCATCTCGGGCGGACGCTCGATGCTGGCCCAGGGCCGGAACCTGTCGGCGATGAAGGAGGACACCTCGATGGAAGGGGTGGCCGGCTGCGCCCTGTGGCTGCTCTCCGACCTCGGCCGCTCGACCACCGGCGAGGTAGTCCACGTCGACGCGGGCTTCCACATGATGGGCCTGGCGGCCGACGACGAAGGCTAACCGTAGGCGCGCATGAACCGGTCGGCCGCCTCCTCGGCGATGCGGTCGATCTCTACCGGGGTGATCTCGCGGCCGACGCCCAGCAGGCCGGCGATCTGCCACGAGCCGATCGCCATGCCCCGGAAGATCTCGGCCGCCAGCAGCGGGTCGGGCACGTTCAGGCGGCCGGCCTCGTGCTCCTCGGCCAGGAACTCGGCCAGCCGTTCGGCGCTGGCCCTGGGGCCGGCCTCGTAGAGAACCCGCCCGACCTCCGGCATCCTCACCGAGCTCTGCACCGCCAGGCGCATGAAGCCGACGCTGTTCGGCGTCGCCACGGCCTCGAGAAGAATGCGGGCATAGGCGGCCAGGGCGTCACGCGGATGCTCGGCCGCGTCCGCCGCCTCGAGCGGGGCGGTGACCTGGTGCACCCGCCGCTCGGCCAGCGCGCGGACCAGCTCGGCCTTGCCGCCGAAGTGGTTGTAGACGGTCTGCTTGGAGACGCCGGCCTGGCGGGCGATCTCGGCCACCGACGCCGAGAAGCCGCGCTGGAACAGCACCTGGGCGGCCGCATCGAGGATGGCCTCGCTCTTGGCCTGGTCGATCTGTCCGGCGACCCTGGGCATCAGCGCCGCTCCGACGGGGGCGGGACGGCGCCCTGAGCACGGGCCGGTCCGACGAGCAGGGCGAAGGCGCCGGCCAGCACGCAGCCGGCGGCCAAGAAGTAGAAGGCGTCGCCGTAGCCCAGCACCACCGCCTCGCGCTGCAGCAGCCCGCCGAACGCCTTGCGGGCGGCCCCGTCCGGGTCGGCGGCGCCCCGCTGCTCCATCATCGCCGTGAGGGTCTCCAGCATCTGCTGGCTGGAGAGGTTGCCGAAGTTCACCGCCGAGGAGATGTCGGCCAGGTGCACGGCCGTCTGGTGGGTCAGCACGGTGGACAGCACCGCCAGGCCCACCGCCCCGCCCAGGTTGCGCAGCAGGTTCACCAGCCCCGAGGCGTCCTTCATCAGGTGCGGCGGCAGGGTGGAGACGGAGAGCTGCTGCGAGGCGATCATCGCCATCATCACCCCAAAGCTGCGCCAGGCCTGCAGCACGGCGAACTCGTAGAATCCCCAGTCGGCGGTGATCCGCCCGCCGAGCGCGGTGGCCCAGGCGGCCAGGCCGAAGCCGAACACCATCGAGACCCGAAGGTCCATCGAGCGCACGACCCGCCCGCAGATCGGCGCGGAAACGAACATCGTCAGGCCCGACACCAGCATGGTCGTGCCGACTTGGGTGGCCGTGTACTGCAGCACCTGGCCCAGGAAGATCGGGATCAGGAACGATCCGCCAAAGATGCTGGCCCCGGCGATGAAGCTCATGATCGCCCCGAGGGTGAACTCCTTGTTCACGAACGGGGCCAGGGAGACGATCGGCTGGCGGTAGGTGATCTGACGCCAGATGAAGACCGCTCCAGTGACGGCGGCGGTCACCGACAGCCAAAGGATCAGGTCGTCGTCGAACCAGCCCTCGCTCGCCCCCTCCTCCAGCGCGTACTGCATGGTCAGCAGGAAGATCGTCATCACGATCAGCCCGAACCAGTCGATGCCCTTGGCCAGCGAGGGATCCGGCTTGTCGAATCCGCCCCAGCGGCCGACCAGGAAGATCACCAACAGGCCGGGGCCCAGGTTGATGAAGAACAGCCAGCGCCAGGAGAGGGCGTCGGTCAGCCAGCCGCCCAGGGTGGGGCCGATGGTCGGTGCGAGGGTGACGACGAGGCCGGTGATGACGTTGGCGGTCACCCGCTTGTCCAGTGGAAAGACGGTCATGGCCGTGGCGAAGACGGCGGGGATCATCGCCCCGGCGGCCAGCCCCTGCACCGCGCGCAGTACGATCATCGTCTCGTAGCTTCCGGCCAGCCCCACCGCCATCGAGGCGATGACGAAGACGATGACGGCGCTGACGTAGAACAGCCGCGTGCCGAACAGCTTGGACATGTAGGCGGCCAGCGGAATGGTGATCACCTCCGCAAGCAGGTAGATGGTCTGGATCCAGCTGATCTCGTCGGCGCTGGCGCCCAGGCCCGACTGGATCTGGGTCAGCGAGCTGTTGACGATCTGGATGTCGAGCATGGCCATGAACTGGCCGACGACCATCCCGCCGAAACCCAGGAAGATCCGCGCCCAGTCGACCTCGCCGTCGGCGGTCAGGGCGGTTTCCGGCACGCCCAGCGCCTGCGCCCGCTGGGCGCGGTCGAGGCTGAGGGCGGCGTCGGTCACCGTCGGCCTCAGGGCCTGGCGGCGGCGGTGCGGGCGTGCTCGGCGAGAGTGGCTTGCGGCACGGCCTCGACGAAGCTCGGCCCGGTGTTGCGGGTCACGTCCACCTTCACGTGCACCGACAGGCCCGGCCGCAGCGCCTGGGCGAGCGGCTCGCCGCGGTCGACCAGGATTCGCACTGGCAGGCGCTGGGTGATCTTGGTGAAGTTGCCGACCGCGTTCTCCACGGGGATCACCGCGAACTCGGCGCCGGTGGCCGGCGCGAAACTCTCCACCTTGCCCTTCAGCGTCTTCTTGCCGAACGCGTCGGCGCGGATCTCCACCGGCTGGCCGAGGCGCAGCCGCGCGACCTGGGTCTCCTTGAAGTTGGCGACCACGTAGGTGTCGGTCAGCGGCACCACGCTCATCATCGCCGAGCCCACCCGCACGTACTGGCCGGGGCGGACGCTGCGCGCGCCGATCACGCCGGCGACCGGCGCGCGGATCTCGGTGCGGGAGAGGTCGATGCGGGCCTGTTCCACCGCCGCGCGGGCGGCGTCGAGCTGGGCCAGGGTCTGGGCGCGGGTCGAGCCGAGCGATTCCGCCGACCGCCGCTCGGCCTCCAGCGTCGCCCGGGCCTGGGCGACCGCGGCCTCGGCCTGGGCCGCGGCGGCCTTGGCCGACTGCAGCCTCTGGGCCGAGACGAAGCCCTGCTGACCGAGCGCTCCGTAGCGGTTCATCTCGGCGACCGCGAGCTGGGCTTCGGCCTGGGCGCTGGCCAAGCCCGCCTGCCGCTGCGCGATCAGCGCCTGCTCCAGCCTGGCCTTGTCGTCGACGCCGCGCACCGCGGCTTCCAGGGCCGCGGCGTTGGCCAGGGCCTGGGCCAGCCGCGCCTGGATCTCGGCGCCGTCCAGCCGCGCCAGCAATTGGCCCGCCTGGACCGCCTGGTTGTCGTCGACCAGCACCTCGGCCACGTAGCCGCCGATCTGCGGGGCGACGGTGACCTTGTCTGCCTGGATGAAGGCGTTGTCGGTGGTCTCGTAGCGCTGCTTGCCGGTCCACCAGACGGCGCCGCCGACGATGATGGCCAGGGTGACCGCGGCGGTCACGCTCAGCGGAACCAGGTGTCGCTTGAGGAAGCCCATCCTACGCCCGCCCTCGCCATACTCTAAACTGCATTCTATGGCCGCCAACTCGCCCGGCAATCGGAAAAATGGACGACTGAGTCCAGCTTTGGGCGCATGCGCAGGGGTGGACCTGCGGGCGGGTTCGTCGGCATATCGCGGCATGACCTTCGACGCAGACGTCATCATCGCCGGCGCCGGCATGGCCGGGGCCACGCTCGGTCTGTCCCTCGCCAAGGCGGGGCTGAAGCCGGTGCTGATCGACCCGGTGGTGTTCGAGGCGCAGCTCGCGCCCACCTTCGACGGGCGGGCTTCGGCCATCGCCTTCGCCGCCTTCCGCCAGTGGCGGGTGCTGGGCCTGGCCGAGGCGATGGAGCCGCACGCCCAGCGGATCGAGCAGATCCTGGTCACCGACGCGCCCAAGCCCAGCGCCTCGGCGGGCGCGCCGGGTCCGTTCTTCCTGCGCTTCGACGCCAGCGAGATCGCCGGTCGAACCGAGGGAGAGCCGCTGGGCTACATGCTGGAGAACCGGCGCACCCGGTCGGCCCTGGCGGGCGCGGTCCAGGCCGCCGGCATCGAGGTGCTGGCGCCGGCCCGGGTGGAGTCAGTGGAGGTCACCTCTCGCGCCGCCGTCGTGCGGCTGGACGAGGGGCGCACCCTCACCGCCCCGCTGGTCGTCGGCGCCGAGGGCCGCGGCTCGGTGGTCCGCCGCACGGCGGGCATCGGGACGGTCGGCTGGGACTATCCCCAGTCGGGGGTGGTGGCGACGGTCCGGCTGGAGCGCGACCACGAGGGCGTCGCCCACGAGTTCTTCCTGCCCAGCGGCCCCTTCGCCATCCTGCCGCTCACCGAGCAGCGGGCGAGCCTGGTCTGGACCGAAAGCCGGGCGCGCGCGGAGGCGCTGAAGCAGGCCCGGCCCGAAGCCTTCCACGCCCACCTGCAGCGCCGGTTCGGCGACCACCTGGGCGGGGCCGTGCTGGACGGGCCGGTATTCACCTATCCGCTGTCGCTGCAGCTCGCCGAGCGCTGGACCGCGCCGCGCATCGCCCTGCTGGGCGACGCCGCGCACGGGGTGCACCCGATCGCGGGGCAGGGTCTCAACCTCGGCCTGAAGGGGGCGGCGGCGCTCGCCCAGACGCTGGTCGAGGCCGGCCGCCTGGGCGAGGACCCGGGGTCGGAGGCGGTGCTGGCCCGCTACGCGCGCTGGCGCAGCGTCGACACCGCCGGCCTGGCGCTCTCCACCGACGCCTTCGTCTGGCTGTTCTCGAACGACAACCCGCTGCTGCGGCTCGGCCGCGGGCTGGGGATGGCGGCGGTCAACCGGATCGGCCCCGCGCGCCGGTTCTTCATGCAGGAGGCGGGCGGCGCCACCGGCGACCTGCCCCGCCTGCTGCAGGGCCTGCCGCTCTAGCCTCTACTCCTGAATCTCGAAGAAGGCGGTGTTGGCCCCTTCGGTGTGGGCGATGACCACGATCGGCATCTCGCCGCCGTCGGCCAGCCGCAGACGCATCTGGCCGCGCTTGAAGGCGTGCCGCATCTGCTCCGGATCGAGCCCGGTGATCGAGCCCTTGCCGCTGCGCCGCTTCTGGTCGCACTGGAAGTCGTAGGCCACCTGCTCGGCGAACCCCGGGAAGATCAGCGTGCCCTCGTCGGTGAAGCTCTTGGCGTATTTCAAGTCCTGGTCTCCTGCTCACAAGCCGGCGTCGGGCGCCCCCTGAAAGGCGCCGAGCTGACGTTGGGTGGCCACGGATGCTCCCCCGCCTGGTCCCCGCGCCCCGCAGGGGCGCGAATGGATCGGAGCCCCACGCTCCGCAGGATCGTTAACGCGCAAGGCCGCGTTTCGATGCCCGGACCGACCCATGATCTGTACAGCCTGGACGCTGGCGCTCCTCGCCCCCTTCCTGCGGCGCGGCGTCCACGGCGCGTGGCGCGAGGTGCGCGCCGACCGCGGGGAGGCCTTCGAGATCCGCACCGCGCGCCGACCGACATCACCAACTCCGCCCAGGAGCAGGCGACGTCCGCGCCCGTCCGCGGCTCGCCCGCCCGCGCCCAGCAGCAACAGCTCGCGCGTTCCTTCGCCGGCGGCGTCGCGACCGCCCCCCGGCTGGAGCCAGTCGAGGAAGACGCCGGCTGGGAGGAGTTCTGACCATGTCCGCAGCATCTGGCGCCGAGCTGGTCGAAGTCGCCGTCTCGGGTCAGCGCTTCGCGATCGGCGTCATGGCCGGCGTCGCCGATAAGCTGCTCAGCGGGCAGATGGCGCTCTCGATGGCCGCAGCCCTCGCCGCCGGCATTGCGGGCGCATGGCTCGGCCGCACGGGCGCGCCGAGGCCGGCCCCGGCCAATCAGACGTGATCTGCTTGGAAAGTCTCGATTTTGGAGCGGGCGATGAGATTCGAACTCACGACCCCAACCTTGGCAAGGTTGTGCTCTACCCCTGAGCTACGCCCGCGCTCCGCTTCCGAAGGATGGCCCCCGGAAAATCGAGAGGCCGGCTTATGGCAGACCGTCTGGGGCTTTGCAAGCGGTCCGACGCCAACTTCTGAAGCTTTCGTCGGAAGGGCGGCTCCAGCCTCTCCACGAGGGTGGCAGGCGACCGCCAGCGCCCCGCGCAACCGGTCACCGACGCCCTTCGGCGAGGGTTGGCCGAAGGCCTGACTGTCACCCTCTCACCCGCGGAACTGAGGCGCCTTCAGCCGCCGCTTGTTGACGTGGTTCTGGGGCTTGGGGGCGATTTCCTCGGGGAATTCGCCGCGGAAGTAGTAGCGTTGCCAGGCTTCGCGGGTGGCTTCCGGGTCTTCGCTGAAGATCCGCTTGTTGAACGCCTCGCGGTGCTTCTGCCAGACCTCGTACTGGTCCTTGAGCTCGGGGTTGCGGTCCAGCGAGCGGATCACTGGCTGGAACTGGTTCAGCGCCTGGTCCTGCACCAGGGTGATGAAGCAGAACGGCTCGCCCTTCTCGAAGCGCACCTTGCCCGGCCGCGTGAACATCCAGTTCATGGTGAACGGGAAGGGGAGCCAGTCGGTCTCCACCAGGCCGGCCAGCGGCTGGATGCCGTCCTTGACGTGATTGGGCGGGCCCTGGGCGATCATCGACCAGCCCGGCGGGGTGCGGAACAGATAGCCGGCGTGGAAGGTCAGCACACCGTGGGAGAAGTGCGACTTCACGTGCAGGTGGAAGTCGGGATGTGGCCTGTCGGGCGTCAGCTTGATGTCGTCCTGGAACAGCCCGCCGTTCCACTCGGCGGTGAAGGCCACCGGGTTGAGCAGCTCCCAGCCGCTGGTGTTGGCCATCGACAGTGGCAGGCAGCGGTAGGGGTGACGGTCGGCGAACTTGTCCATCCAGGCGCGCTGCGGGCGGCCGGGAACGATCTCGGGCGGACGGTCGACGGTGGGATAGATCTCGAGTTCCATGAGGCGTCTTAACGAGAGGCGCTGCGCCTCGTCCAGTTTCGGCTATCAAGCGCGGCATGACCAGCCGAGCCGACCTGTTCGCCTTCTTCGACGCCCACGGGATCGACCACCGCACGACCGAGCATCCGGCCGTCTTCCGGGTCGGCGAGGGCGAAGAGGTGAAGGCGAAAATTCCGGGCGCCCACACCAAGAACCTGTTCCTGAAGGACGCCAAGGGCCGCCTGTGGCTGATCTCGGCGGCCGACCGCACCCGGATCGACCTGAAGCGGCTGCATACGGTCATCGGTTCGGCCCGTCTGTCGTTCGGCAAGGAGGAACTGCTGATCGAGGCGCTCGGCGTGCGCGGCGGTTCGGTCACGGCCTTCGCGCTGATCAACGATCCGCAGCAGAAGGTGACCTTCGTGCTCGACCGGACGCTGGCCGAAGCCGAGCTCGTCAACTTCCACCCTCTGGAGAACACCGCCACCACGACCGTGTCGCAGGCGGGCTTCCGCAGCTTCCTCGCCGCCCTCGGCCGCGAGCCGCTGGTGGTCGATTTTGAGGCCATGCGGGTGATCGAGGCGCCGCCCCTCCGTTGAAGCGGCGCCCACATGCGACCATCTTGTCGCAGGAACGTTTCCAGCCAGAACCGAACGGGACGAGGGCTATGACACTCATCGGCGAGACCGCAGGCGCGCCTGCCAGCGACGCGATCAAGGACGGCACCGACGCCAGCTTCGCCCAGGACGTCCTGGATGCCTCGCGCACCACCCCCGTCATCGTCGACTTCTGGGCCACCTGGTGCGGCCCCTGCCGCCAGCTCGGTCCGGCGCTGGAAAAGGCGGTGCTGGCGACCAAGGGCAAGGTCAAGCTGGTCAAGATCGACGTCGACAAGAACCCGGCCTACGCCGGCCAGCTGCGCGTGCAGTCGATCCCCGCGGTGTTCGCCTTCGTCGGCGGCCGGCCGGTGGACGGCTTCATGGGCGCCCTGCCCGACAGCCAGGTGAAGCAGTTCGTCGATCGGTTGGCGGCGGCCGCCGGCGGCGGCGACGCCGGCGACGAGGTGGCCGAGCTGCTGGCCATGGCCCAGGAGTCGCTGGAGCTCGGCGACGTGGGCGGCGCGGCTCAGGCCTTCGCCCAGGTGCTCAGGGCCGATCCGGAGAACCTGAAGGCCATCGCCGGCCTCGCCCGCCTCTACCTGCAGAACGGCGACGCCGAGCGGGCGCGCGAGGTGCTGCAGATGGCGCCCGAGGGCGCCAAGGACGCCGACCTCGACGGCGTGAAGGCGGCGCTGGCGCTGGCGGCCGAGGCGGGGGATTCCGACACCGCCGGCTTCCAGCAGCGGCTGGCCCAGAATCCGGCCGACCACGAGGCTCGCCTCGAACTCGCCAAGGCGCTTGCCGCCCGCGGTAATTTCGCCGAGGCGGCCGACCATCTCCTGAAGATCGTCGAGCAGGACCGCGAGTGGAACGACCAGGCCGCCCGCAAGCAGCTGCTTACGGTTTTCGAGGCGGCGGGGCCCGCTTCCGACGTCGCCAAGCAGGGCCGTCGGCGCCTCTCCTCCATCCTGTTCTCATGAGCCGCGACAGAAGGAGCCCGCCATGGCCGGGGGTTACCGACGGATCAGTGACCTGCCGCAGGTGATTCCGGTCTTCCCGCTGGACGGGGCGCTTCTGCTGCCGCGCGGGGACCTGCCGCTGCAGATCTTCGAGCCGCGCTACCTCAACATGGTCGACGACGTGATGGCCGGCGACCGGATCATCGGCATGATCCAGACGAGGCCCGGCGGCGAGCGGGCCCGCCCCAGCCTCGCCCCGATCGGCTGCGCCGGGCGGGTGACCAGCTACGCCGAGACCTCCGACGGGCGCTACCTCATCACCCTGACCGGCGTCTGCCGCTTCGAGCTGGACGAGGAGCTCAGCGCCGGCACGCCGTATCGCCAGGTGCGGGCCGCGTACGACCGCTTCGAGACCGACCTGGTGACCCCGCAGGACGGGGGCGACGCGGCCGAGCGGCGGCGGTTCGCCAAGGCGCTAAAGCGCTACCTCAACCACCGCGACCTGGATGTGGACCTTGAGACCGCCACCAGCGCGCCGCTTGAGGCCCTGGTCAACAGCCTCGCCATGGGCCTGCCGTTCGACGTCTCCGAGAAGCAGGCGCTGCTGGAAGCCGCAGGCCTGCAGGAACGCTATCAGGTGCTCACGGCCCTGCTCGAGATCGACGCCCTGGAAGACGGGGATGACGAGCCGCACTCGATGCAATAGGACCGGCGCATGAGCCAGACCGACCCCGAGGTCGACCCCCGCCTGCTGGAGGTCCTCGTCTGTCCCGTCACCCACGGGCCGCTGGAATACGACCGCATCCGCGGCGAGCTGATCAGCCGCAGCGCGCGGCTCGCCTATCCGATCCGCGACGGCGTGCCGGTGATGCTGCCGGAAGAGGCGCGCGAGCTCGGCGAGGGCGAGTCCGCCGGCCGCTGACCGGGGATCCGATTCTCCCAGCGGTTTCGGGGGAACGGAGCCGATCCTCCGTTTCGCGAGGCCGGAATCGTCCGACTGCCGCTGACCGGGGTTGCCCCCCGCGCCCCTTGGCCCTACACGCGCGCCACCTTCGCTTTCCTCGCGCGCGCTAAAGAGGGCTTCCCGCCATGGCCGACCAGCCGATCAAGAAAGTCGTCCTCGCCTATTCCGGCGGCCTCGACACCTCGATCATCCTGAAGTGGCTGCAGGAGGAATACGGCGCCGAGGTGGTCACCTTCACCGCCGACCTCGGGCAGGGCGAGGAGCTGTCGCCCGCCCGCGAGAAGGCGCTGATGCTGGGCATCAAGCCCGAGAACATCTTCATCGAGGACCTGCGCGAGGAGTTCGTTCGCGACTACGTCTTCCCGATGTTCCGGGCCAATACCGTCTACGAGGGCCAGTACCTGCTCGGCACCTCCATCGCCCGGCCGCTGATCTCCAAGAAGCAGATCGAGATCGCCCGCCAGGTGGGGGCCGACGCGGTCTGCCACGGCGCCACCGGCAAGGGGAACGACCAGGTCCGCTTCGAGCTCGCCTACTACGCGCTGGAGCCGAACATCCGGGTGATCGCACCCTGGCGCGAGTGGAAGTTCAAGAGCCGCGAGGCGATGCTCGACTACGCCGAGAAGAACCAGATCCCGATCGCCAAGGACAAGCGCGGCGAGGCGCCGTTCAGCGTCGACGCCAACCTGCTGCACTCGTCCTCGGAAGGGAAGGTGCTGGAGGACCCCGCGGTCGAGCCGCCGGAATACGTCCACATGCGGACCATCTCGCCCGAGGCGGCGCCCGACAAGCCGACGGTGATCACCATCGACTTCGAGAAGGGTGACCCCGTCGCCATCGACGGAGAGAGGCTGTCGCCCGCCACTCTGCTGGCGCGGCTGAACCAGCTCGGCCACGACAACGGCATCGGCCGCCTGGACCTCGTCGAAAACCGCTTTGTCGGCATGAAGTCGCGCGGGGTCTACGAGACCCCGGGCGGGACCATCCTCCTGGCGGCCCACCGCGGCATGGAGTCGATCACCCTCGACCGTGGCGCGGCGCACCTGAAGGACGAGCTGATGCCGAAGTACGCCTCGCTGATCTACAACGGCTTCTGGTTCTCGCCCGAGCGCGAGATGCTGCAGGCCGCCATCGACCAGTCGCAGGCCTTCGTCACCGGCCAGGTGCGGGTCAAGCTCTACAAGGGCAATGTGACCGTGGTCGGCCGCACCAGCCCCTACTCGCTCTACGACCAGGAGCTGGTGACCTTCGAGGAGGGCGCGGTCGCCTACGACCACCGCGACGCCACCGGCTTCATCAAGCTCAACGCCCTGCGGCTGCGGGTGAAGGTCAACCGCGACCGCCGCGCCGGCGCGCCGGTCGCAACGCCCGACGGCGAACACTTCCAGGGCTGATCCGGCCAGGTTCTGCACGGATGCATGACTGCTGAACGCGGTCGCGCATTTTCGTGCAGGCCGGTCCGTGCCAACCTCCGCCTCAAGGCACCTTTGGGAGGGGGCAAATGGACGACCTGCATCTGGTTTCGATCGTCACGCTGCTGGCGCTGCTCGTTTACGTCTGGATGGGCCTTCGGGTGGCCGGCGCGCGCCGCACGAGCGGCATCGCCGCCCCGGCGATGACCGGCGACCCCGTGCTCGAGCGGCACCTGCGCGTGCAGGGCAACACCCTGGAATGGCTGCCGATCTTCCTGCCGTCCCTGTGGCTGTTCGCCCTCTACTGGGATCAGCGGATCGCCGCGGGGGTGGGGCTCGTGTGGATTGTCGGCCGCATCGTCTACGCCCTCGGGTACGTGGCCGATCCGCAGAAGCGCGAGGCGGGCTTCCTGATCCAGTCCCTGGCGGCCGCAGTCCTGCTGTTCGGCGCGCTCGGCAGGGCGGCGTGGGTGGCGCTCGGGCTCTGAGGGTCTCGCTGTCTCCCCGGCGCTTCGCGGCGGGGCCGACGCGGTGCGGCTAGCCCAGCAGTTGACAGGCCTGCCAGACGGCCAGGCCCGTCACCACGATCCCGACGACCCAGGTCAGCAGGCGGATCGGCAGCACGCGGGTCATCCAGCCGGCCACGGGCGCGGCGACGATGCCCCCGCCGATCAGGCCCAGCACCGACCACAGGTGGTCGCGCAGTCCGGTGGTCTCCCAGTGGCCGCTGACCAGCGCGGTGAGGAAGGCCGCCGAAATGGCGCAGGCCACGAACAGCTCGGCGGTGTTGGTGGTGCCGATCGCCTTGCGCGGGTCGGCGCCCGAGCCCAGCAGGGTGCCGGTGACCACCGGGCCCCAGCCGCCGCCGCCCACCGCGTCGAAGAAGCCGCCGGCCAGGCCCAGCGGCATCGGCGACTTCCAGGAGAAGGCCTTGGGCCGCACGCCCTTCCAGGCGCGGTAGAGGATCACCAGCCCCATCAGCGACAGCCAGGCGACGACGAACGGCTTGATGACCTCGCCGCGGATCGAAGTCAGCAGGTAGGTCCCGACGATGCCGCCGAGGACCCCGCCGACCGACAGCAGCGCCAGCAGCCGCCAGTCGATGTTCTTGAAGCCGACGTGCGAGGCGGCGGAGGCGGCGCCGGTGAACACCTTCGCGGCGTGCACGCTGGCCGAGGCGTTGGCCGGAGTAACCCCGACCGCCAGCAGCACGGTCGAGGAAACCACCCCGTAGGCCATGCCCAGGGCGCCATCGACGAGCTGCGCGGCGAAGCCAACCGCGGCGAAGAGCAGGAAATCCGGGTCCATGGTCGGCGCCGCGCATCGCAGAACTTCTGAAAGGCGGCAAGGCGAGGAAAACGGCGCCAAGGCCCAGCTTTTCTAAGGATAGCTGATCTGAAGCCGCCGTTCGGGCCCGCTCGCCGCCCCGCCGGTAGGGGTCTGTTCGCGCAACCCCTGTTCCTTCCGGGCATTTTTTAGGCGATATCCCATCTCGAGGGACGTCCGGAGACCGAAGAGAAGTTCATGAAAAGCAAGTCGGCCGCCCTCGCCGCCGTCCTGGCGCTCGGCGCCTCCCTGGCGGCCTGCACAACGGCAACCCCCTACCAGCCCAACATCCCCGGCCAGGCGGTGTCGGGCGGGTTCTCGGAAATGCGGCTGGAGCCCGACCGCTTCCGGGTGACCTTCGCCGGCAACAGCCTGACCTCGCGCGAGACGGTGGAGGGCTATCTGCTCTACCGGGCCGCCGAGCTGACCGTGCAGCAGGGCTACGACTGGTTCGAGATCGTCGACCGCGCGACCGACCGGCAGACGCGCACCTACGTCGAACCCGATCCCTTTTACCGGCCCTGGTGGGGCCCGGGCTATTACGCCTGGCGTCCGCACTGGCGCTACTACGGCCGGTCCGGCTGGCGGACCTGGGACCCGGTCTGGGGCGACCCCTTCTGGGCCGACCGCTACGACGTGCGGACCATCGACAAGTACGAGGCCACCGCCGAGATCGTGATGCACCGCGGCGCCAAGCCCGAGGGCGACCCGCGCGCCTTCGACGCGCGCGCCGTAATGCAGTCCCTCGGACCTCGTATCCGCTACCCCGAACCGCGGTAGGCGCCTCGTCCCGTCACCGCGTCGCACTGTCCCGGGAGGTGACAGGTAAGGCCTGCCGCCTCCTGGATGAGCGGTGGGAATCCCCGCTGCGACGCGCAGTCGCAGACCGGTGTTCTGAATGTTAACGCCTATGGGAGTCTCATCGCTTGCCTTGCAACGGGGGGAGCGGGCGGCATGGCGGACTTCGAGGGCGCCGGGGCTTCGGTGGCGATCGCCGCGTTCGGCGGGCAGCGGGCGTTCGACGCCCTGGTGGCCGCCGTGCCCATCGCCCTGATGGTGACCGACCGGGAGATGCGGGTTCTGGCGGTCAGCCCGCGCTGGCTGGCCGAGACGGGCCTGGCTCGCGACGAGGTGATCGGCCGGTCCGTCTACGACATCGCCCCCGACTACTTCGAGCGCTTCCGCGCCGCCTACGACCGCTGCCTGGCCGGCGAGGCTCAGACCTACGACAAGGTCCGCTCGCCGCGTCCCGACGGCGGGGTCGACTGGCTGCAGACCGAACTGTCCCCCTGGTACGAGGAAGACGGCCGGATCGGCGGCCTGATCTCGGCGGCGGTCGACATCACCCACATGGTCGAGGCGCTGGAGCGCAAGGAGCTGTCCGAGCAGCGGCTGCAGCTCGCCCTCGAGGCGGCCGACATGCACGTCTGGGAGATCGACTACCGGACCTGGACGCTGAACGTCGCCGGCGCCGCAGAGGCCTTCTTCGACTGGGACGTGCATACTGAAGAGTTCATGCGGGACACCAACATCACCATCCACCCGGACGACCGCGAGCGGATCGTCGCCGAGTGGACGCGGGCGCTGGAGGAGGACCGTCCCTATCGTCCCGAATACCGGGTCGCACGGTGCGACGGAAAGGAGGTGTGGGCCACCTCCTCGGTCAAGCTGGTCAAGGACGAACGCGGCCGGTCGATCCGCATGATCGGCGCGATCCAGAACATCACCGCGCGCAAGCAGGCCGAGGCCGCGATGCTGCGCGCCAAGGAGGAGGCCGAGCAGGCCAATAAGGCCAAGAGCGTCTTCCTGGCGACCATCAGCCACGAGATCCGTACGCCGCTGAACGGCGTGCTCGGCATGGCCCAGGCGATAGCCGCCGACGAGCTCTCGCCCGCCCAGCGCGAGCGGCTGACCGTGTTGCGGGAGTCCGGGGAAACCCTGCTCGTGCTGCTCAACGACGTCCTCGACCTGTCGAAGATCGAGGCGGGCAAGCTGGAGCTCGAGCTGACCGAATTCGACATCGAGCAGGTCGCCCGCGGCGCCTACGCCGGCTTCACCGCGCTCGCCGAACGAAAGGGCCTGGACTTCCGCCTGACGGTGGAGCCGGCGGCCCGCGGCGTCTACCGCGGAGACGCGACCCGCGTGCGGCAGATCCTCTACAATCTGGTGTCCAATGCGGTGAAGTTCACCGAGGCGGGCCGGGTCGACGTGCGGGTGAGCGACCGGCCCGAGGGCCTTCGCCTGACCGTCTCGGACACCGGCATCGGCATCGCCGCCGACCGCATCGGCCGGCTGTTCCAGAAATTCGAGCAGGCCGACGCCTCGACCACCCGCCGCTACGGCGGCACCGGCCTGGGCCTCGCCATCTGCCGCGACCTGGCGGACATGATGAACGGCAGGATCACTGTCTCCAGCCGGGAGGGCCAGGGCGCCGAATTCACCGTCGACCTGCCTCTGGAACGCATCGGGGCGTCCGCGTCCGACCCCGCGCCGGCGGCGCACGGCCAGGCCGCGGCGCCGCTCGCGGCGATCCGCCTGCTGGCCGCCGAGGACAACCCGGTCAACCAGCTGGTGCTGAAGACCCTGCTGAACCAGGCGGGGATCGAACCGACGATCGTCTCGGACGGGGCGCAGGCGCTGGAGGCCTGGCGCGGTGCGGCCTGGGACGTGGTTCTGCTCGACGTGCAGATGCCGGTGATGGACGGGCCGACCGCCGCTCAGGCGATCCGCGCCGAGGAGGCCACCACCGGGCGGGCCCGCACGCCGCTGGTGGCGATCACCGCCAACGCCATGACCCACCAGATCGCCGAGTACCGCGCAGCCGGCATCGACGATTTCGTCGCCAAGCCGATCGAGGTGGCGATGCTGTTCGACGCCCTGGAGCGGGTGCTGGCCGCCGGCGAGGCGTCCGCCGCCGCCTGAGGGTCAGGCCGCGGCCTGAACCCAGCGGCCGAGGTCCGGCTCCCAGCCCATCAGGGCCAGGCCAGAGGCGATGGATTCCAGTTCCGCGCCGGTCTCGATGCGCGCCGGGTCGAACCGCTCCTGGAAGATCCGCCGCACCGCCGGCACCAGCGACGACCCGCCGGTCAGGAAGACGCGGTCGATGTCGGCCGGCCCGAGCTGCGCGTCTTCCAGCGCCTCGCCGACCGCCTTGGCGATCTGCGACAGCTCGGGGGCGATCCAGTCCTCGAACTCGGTCCGCGCCACCCGGCGGACGATGGAGATGTTTCCCGCCTCGAAGCGGAATTCGGCCTCGGTCTCGGCGGACAGCGTCTCCTTCAGGCGGGACACCGACTTGTAGAGCAGGTAGCCGTAGTTCTCGTCGAGCACCTCGACGAGCCGCTCCAGCTTCTCGGGCTCCTTCGCCTGGCGCACCAGGCTGCGGATCTCGCGCATGTCCCGGCTGGCGCGCATCAGGGCCAGCTGATCCCAACGGGCGAAGGCCGTGTAGTAGCGGTTGGGGATCGGCAGCACCTTGCCGAAGCTGACGTAGTCGCCCCCCTTGCCCAGTTGCGGCGAGACCAGCCGGTCGATGATCCGGTAGTCGAAGGCGTCGCCCGCCACGCCGACGCCGGAGCGGCCGAGCGGCGTGGCGCGGATCTGTCCTCCCTCGCGGGTGAAGCGGATGATCGAGAAGTCGCTGGTGCCGCCCCCGAAGTCGCCGACCAGCACGGTGGCGTCGTGGTCGAGCTCACGGGCGAAGAAGAAGGCCGCGCCCACCGGCTCGTAGGCGTAGAGGATCTCGGTGAAGCCCAGCCGGCGGAAAGCCGTCTCGTAGCGCTTGATGGCCAGCTCGGCGTTGGGCGAGCCGCCGGCGAAGGTCACCGGCCGGCCGACGATCACCCGCTGCGGCAGTTCGGCGAGCTGCGCGCCCGCGTAGTCCTTGAGCCTCAGGAGGAAGGCCGAGAGCAGGTCCTCGAACTGGTAGCGGCGGCCCAGGATCTCCGTCTCGGTGAAGCTCTCGCTGGCCGCGAAGGTCTTGAACGACTGGATGAAGCGGGTGTCGACCGGGTCCTCGACGTAGGCGTCGATGGCCCAGGGGCCGGCCTCGATGGTCCGCTCGCGCGGCCGCTCGGGCGGGGCGAAGTAGGACAGGGCCGAGCGGAAGGCGAAGATCTCGCCCTCGGGGGCCGCAAAGCGCACGAGGCGGGCCGGGCGACCGGCCTCGGCGAGCGCGACGACGGTGTTGGTCGTGCCGAAGTCGATGCCGATGCTGACGCTCAACGGACGCTCTCCATGGCGGGGGCAGGCGACGGATCGCCGCCGCCCCGTTCCGGCGCGCGATCCCGTTAGGCGGTAAGCGACCGGCTCCGCATCAGGCGGCGCTTCCCTTCATCTGGCCTTCGAAGGCCGCGACCGTGGCCATCTGCAGGATCCGCGAGACCGAGGCCGACAGCGGGCAGATCTGCACGGCCTTGGACATGCCGATCAGGATCGGGCCGACGACCGTCGCCGCGCCCAGGCTCTGCACCAGCTGCGTGGAGATGGCCGCCGAGTGGATGGCCGGCATGATCAGCACGTTGGCCGGGCCGGTCAGGCGCATGAAGGGGTAGTTGACCCGGCGGGCTGGATCGAGCGCCAGCTGCGGCGGCATCTCGCCTTCGTACTCGAAGTCCACCTCCATGGTGTCGAGCAGGGCGACGGCCTCGCGCACCTTGGTGGAGCGCTGGCCCATCGGCTGGCCGAAGGTCGAGTAGGACAGGAAGGCCACCCGCGGGACGTGGCCCAGCGCACGGACCGCCGCGGCGGTCTGCTTGGCGATCTCCACCAAGGCCTCGGCCTCGGGCATCTCCGTCACGTTGGTGTCGGCGATGAACAGGGTGCGGCCGCGCGCGAGCAGCACGCTCATGCCCAGAACCCGGCCGCCCTCGACCGGGTCGATGACCTGCATCACCTCTTCGAGCGCCATGTCGAAGGTGCGAGTCACGCCGGTCACCATGGCGTCCGCCCGGCCGGTGGCGACCATCGAGGCGGCGAAGACGTTGCGGTCCTGGTTGATCAGCCGCTGGGCGTCGCGCCGCAGCATGCCCTTGCGTTGCTGGTGAGCGTAGAGGTTGTCGACGAACTCGGCGTTCCAGGGGCTCACCCGGGCGTTGATGATCTCGAGGTTCACCTCGTCCGGGTCCAGGCCGGCCAGACGCATGTTCTCGTGGATCAGCTCCTCGCGGCCGACCAGCAGCGGATGGCCGAGGCCGGCGCTCTGGAAAGCGTAGGCGGCGCGGATGACGCTGGGCTCCTCGCCCTCGGCGAACACCACCCGCTTGCGCGGGTTCGCCAGCACCGCGTTCTGCAGCTGCTGCAGGAAGGCCGCCGTGGGATCCAGCCGCTGGGCCAGCGAGGCCCGGTAGGCGTCCATGTCCTCGATCGGCTTGCGGGCCACGCCCGAGTCCATCGCCGCCTGGGCCACGAAGGGCGGGATGTACCAGATCAGCCGCGGATCGAACGGCGCCGGGATGATGTAGTTGGGGCCGAACTTCAGGTGGCCGCCGTGGTAGGCCGCCGCGACCTCGTCCGGCACGTCCTCGCGGGCGAGCTGGGCCAGCGCGTTGGCGCAGGCGATCTTCATTTCCATGTTCACGCGCCGGGCCCGCACGTCGAGCGCGCCGCGGAATATGTAGGGGAAGCCCAGGACGTTGTTGACCTGGTTGGGATAGTCGCTGCGGCCGGTGGCGACGATGGCGTCGGGACGGACCGCGTGCACCTCCTCCGGGGTGATCTCGGGATCCGGGTTGGCCATGGCTAAGATGATCGGCCTGTCGGCCATGGTCTTCACCATCTCCTGGGTCAGCGCGCCCTTCACGGACAGGCCCAGGAAGATGTCGGCGCCCTTCAGGGCGTCGGCCAGGGTGCGCGCGTCGGTCTCGACCGCGTGCGCACTCTTCCACTGGTTCATGCCCTGGGTGCGGCCCTTGTAGATGACCCCGGTGTTGTCGACGGCGATGCAGTTCTCGGCCCGCACGCCCATCGCCTTGACCAGTTCCAGCGAGGCGATGCCCGCTGCGCCGGCGCCGCACAGCACCACCTTCACGTCCTGCAGCTTGCGGCCGGTGATCTCGCAGGCGTTGATCAGGCCGGCCGCCGAGATGATCGCCGTGCCGTGCTGGTCGTCGTGAAAGACCGGGATGTCGAGCAGCTCCTGCAGCTCGCTCTCGATGCGGAAGCACTCGGGGCTCTTGATGTCCTCGAGGTTGATGCCCCCGTAGGTCAGGCCGATGTTCTTGACGACGGTGATGATCTCGTCCGGGTCGGTCGAGGCGATCTCGATGTCGATCGAGTCGACGTCGGCGAAGCGCTTGAAGAGAACACTCTTGCCCTCCATCACCGGCTTCGAGGCCAGCGCGCCCAGATTGCCCAGGCCGAGGATGGCCGTGCCGTTGGTGATCACCGCCACCAGGTTGCCCTTGGAGGTGTAGTCGTACACCGTCTCCGGGTTCTCGGCGATCGCCAGCACCGGCACCGCGACGCCCGGCGAATAGGCGAGGCTCAGGTCGCGCTGCGTCGCCATCGGCTTGGTGGCCGCGATGGCCACCTTTCCGGGGGTCGGATAGCGGTGGAAGTGCAGCGCCTCCTCGTCGGTGAAGGTGCGTTTTTCGGAGTCGCTCATGACGGCGGGTTCGAACTCGAATTGTCAGGGCAGGGTGAAGAAGGCGCGCAACCTACAGAGCCGAGCCCTCCGGAACAACCTTTCCGGCCGAGCTTGACCTTCACCGATTGCTACTCGCGGTTACGGAGAGGCCGCCGGCCATTGCCCGCAACGCCGTTCCGCCGGACGCTCTTGCCCGAACGAGGTGATTCGGGATGGCGCAGGAGGCGAAACGGCGCGGCCGGCCGCGGGAGTACGATCCCGACGTCGCCCTGGCCCGGGCGACCGACGCCTTCTGGCGCGGCGGTTACTCCGCCACCTCCCTCGACGAGCTCTCGGCGGCCACCGGCATGCACCGGCCGAGCCTCTACGCCGCCTTCGGCGACAAGCGCACCCTGCACCTGAAGGCGCTGGCCCGCTATCGCGAAGAGACTTTCGGGCGCATCGCCCGCGGGCTGCAGGCGCCGGCGCCGCTGGCGGAGTCCCTCGCCCGGGTGTTCGCCGAGGGCCTCGCCGTCTTTCTCTCCGGGCCCGAAGGGCCGAGGGGCTGTTTCGCGCTCGGGGCGGCGCTGGCCGAGGCGGTGGGTGACGAAGCCGTGCGCGCCGAGATCGCCGAAGGGATCGCCGGGCTGGACGCGGCCTTCGAGGCCCGCTTCCGCGCGGCCCGCGCCGCCGGCGAGATCGCTTCGGACGCCGACCCCGTGGCGCGGGCCCGAATGGCCGCCGCCATCCTGCACAGTCTCGCCATCCGGGCCCGGGCCGGGGACCGGAAAGAGACGCTCGCCCAGACGGCCGCCGCCGGTGTTCAGCTGCTCACCGGGGCGCGCACGCCCGTTTCCCGTTGACCCCCGCCGCCCCTTGCGAGACTAGCCGGGAAGGGAGCCGAGGGAGGTGACACTGTCCGAGCCGATCAAGATCGCCATCGCCGGCGCCGAAGGGCGCATGGGCCGCGCCGTGGCCGCGGCGCTGGAGGAGCGGACCGACATGATCGCCGTCGCCGGCTTCGACCGGCGGGTCGTACGCGAGGCGGGCCTCGTGCCGCTGGAGGAAGCCGTGGCCGCGGCGGACGTGGTCATCGACTTCACCAGCCCCGAGGCCTCGGCGGCGCTGGCCGAGCGGCTCGCCGAGCTCGGCGGCAAGGCGCTGGTGTCCGGCCCGACCGGCTGGACCGACGAGCAGCTGGCCCGCGTCGCCCGGGCGGCGCAGCGTATGCCCATCGTGCGGGCCGGCAATTTCTCGCTGGGGGTCAACATGCTGATGGGCCTGGTGCGCCAGGCCGCCGCGGCGCTGTCCGCCCGCGACTACGATGTCGAGGTCGTCGAGGCCCACCACCGCCGCAAGGTGGATGCTCCTTCCGGCACCGCC